>Ga0308157_10000419_pt1 | contig 146309 bp, 123 predicted proteins | sample PhyBR1_FD_201035 | JGI IMG/M metagenome (GOLD analysis project Ga0308157, IMG submission 201035) | Phyllosphere microbial communities from UC Gill Tract Community Farm, Albany, California, United States - DLSLB.R1 | ecosystem: Host-associated > Plants > Phyllosphere > Unclassified | place... | reverse complement strand
TATAAGTTCAAATATTAAAAATTTACTGTCAAATAAAATATTTTTGCATACATTCTGTTATCTTGTAAAGTTATACGCAATTCTTAAATTCTTGAACAACTACGCAAAACTAAGCGCAAAAATTATTCTATCTTGCCTAAGCATATCCATTTTTATTGGTTGCTCTACGCAAAAAGATAATGCTACAAACAGAAGTTTACAAAACCTATCTGCCCGTTACAACTACATTTACAACTCAAATGTTTTATTAACAACTTATCAGGATGATCTTTCTCAAACCTATAAAGATAATTACGATGATTTTTTGTCAGTTTATATCGCTCCTGCAACTTCAGATTATCTAAATTCTGCAGCTCCTTCTGGCAATTCCAAATCATTAGATGAAATTACCCAAAAGGCCCAAACAATTATCAGTGAAAAAAACTTTAGCAACTATATTGATGAGGCGTACATCCTTCTAGGTAAAACAAATTTTTATAAAGGAAATTATTTTACAGCAGTAGAATATTTTGATTACACCGCAAAAACTTATAAAAGAAATAAAAACATCTTTTTAAGTGCTATGACATGGAAAGCTCGTAGTTTAATGCAGTTGAATAATTATGAAAAAGCAGAACTTACTTTAGATACTGTAAAAGCAACATTAGATTCTGTTAAAAGTGAAAAAGCAGAACCATTGGCTACATTAGCACAAATGAGCATTTATCAGCAAGATTATAAAGAAGCAATTGGTTATTTAGAACAAGCAATAAAAGAAACTAACAAAATACAAAGTAGAACTAGATGGCCTTATATTTTAGCCCAACTATACGAATATAATAAAGAGTACGACGCTAGTTTGCGCAATTATACAAAGGTTGAGAATAGCAATGCGCCTTTCGAAATGTATTTTAATGCAAAATTGAGTAAAATTCGAATTAACGATTTTTTGAATGCACAAACTTCAGATCGGAAACAGCAATTACTTAAGTTATTAAAGGACGATAAAAACTTCGATTATACTGATCAGATTTATTATGAGGTAGCTGAAGATTATTTTGCAGATAAGGATTATAAAAAAGCCGAGGAATATTACAAATTATCCACTCAAAAAAGCATAGCTAACCAATATCAAAAGGGTTTATCTTATCTAAAAATTGCCGACCTTAACTTTAAAAATCTAGGCGATTATGTGAATGCTAAATTATATTACGATAGTGCAGTAACTACGTTACCTAAAAATTATCCAGGCTATGAGGGGATACTTAAAAAAGCAGGAAATTTAGAATATTTAACCCAACGCTATCAATTAATTGCAGATCAAGACACGTTGCAACTCATTGCTCGTTTACCAGAACAAGCTCGAGAAAAGAAATTAAACGAGCTATTTGAGCCTAAAAAAGAAATTAATACTGCAACAAAAACGATTGATAATGGTAAGGTTGTAAAACTCGATGATCCAACAAAAACACAAAGCAACGACAAGTTTTATTTTAGCAATAACAATGCAATTAGCAGAGGCTTTACTGATTTTAAAAAGCGCTGGGGAAATAGAACTTTAGAAGATAATTGGAGACAAAGTGTAAAATCATCTGCACAGATTAATCAACAAACTCAGTCTGCTGCAATTGGTAATTCAACTAATCCATCAGATATCCAAACTTCAAACGCTGATAAAGAAACACGAATTAAAGAATATACAGCCTTACTACCTTTAACAGCAGATCAGATGGCTAAGTCTGATCAAAGAATAATAGATGCCTATTTCGAAATTGCAGCATTTTATCAGCAAGTGCTTCAGGACGAAGAAGAAGCTGTTAAAATTTATGAAGAGTTATTATCAAGATATCCACAAAACAATCATTTAGAGGCAATTTATTATAGCTTATATCTTGGTTATGCAAAAGCAGATCAAGCCAAATCAGCGTTGTATAAAAATAAGGTATTAGCTCAATATCCAAATTCTGTTTATGCTAAAACCATTTTAGACCCTAACTTTTCAGCGAAACAAAATGCTTTAGATTTAGAAGTAAATAAAATTTACAATACTGTTTTTGATCGTTATGAACAAAAAGATTTTCCTGCTGTAATTGCTGAAGTAAATGAAACCAATCAACGATTTCCTGGAAATGCATTGCAAGCTCAATATGATTATTTAAAAGCCATCGCCATTGGCCGTACACAAAACGTCGATAGCTTATTGTTAGCTTTTAACACTATCATTTCTAAATATCCAGATGATAAACTGATAAATCCATTGGTTTTAGATCATATAAATTACATCAATGCTAATTTACCTGCATTTAAAGCAAGAAAAATTGCACTTATTGATTTTGATCCCACAGAACCTCGTTTTATTTCGCAAGGAGAAAATATAGTTGCTGTAGTAAATAAACCAACGCCTATTATAACTAAGTCAGAACCTGCAGTAGTTAAGCCTGTTATTCCTGCACCTAGTCCAGTTGTCACCCCTACTCCAAATGCACCAGCTAATACAAAATCGCAAGAAGTTAAAAATGAACCAGTAGTTAAACCTGTAGATAGTTTTTTCAGCAAAGCGGAATCAGATCTTTATTATTATGTAATTAGCGTTAATGATATGAGCTTAAGTGTCAGCTCGTCTCGTTTTGGCATTGGTCAATTTAATAGAGGAAATTATGCTGGAACAGGATTAAAACATCAATTATTAGAACTTGATGAAGATCAATTAATTTTTGTTGGTAATTTTACATCCTTAAATGAGGTAAGAACTTATGCAGAAAGTATTACTCCACAACTAGCAAAAATCATGAAAGTTCCTGTGACTACATATAAAGGTTTTTATATTAGCAAAGAGAACTTCGACAAAATTAAGAATAGAGAACTATTAAATAGGTATATTGAGTTTTTCAAGAACAACCAGTAATAAAATGAATACATCCCTAACACCAGAAAACATAAAGAAATATAATCTCAGACTTTGGAAATTGCTCATTGGTGGCATGGTGTTTTTCGCTTTATTTATTGTTGCAATAGGTTTCGGGCTATTTGGCGATATTCCTTCTTTTAGAGCAATTGAGCATCCAAAAAGTAATGAAGCAACTGAAATCCTTTCAGAAGATGGTAAAGTGATAGGAACTTACTTTGTTAAAAATCGTTCTAATATCAATTATAGTGAAATATCGCCAAATGTAGTAAATGCATTAATTGCAACTGAAGATGTCCGTTTTCTTTCTCATTCTGGTATAGATTTTAAGCGTACGTTTACCATTTTCGCCTATGCATTAATGGGCAAAAAACAAGGTGGAAGTACAATAACTCAGCAATTGGCCTTAAACTTATTTTCTGAGGAAGGAAGACAAAAGAATTACTTCAAAAGAATAATCCAAAAATTTCAAGAATGGGTGATTGCGGTAAAATTAGAACGCAATTATACGAAGGAAGAAATCATCACCATGTATTTAAATACAGTTGATTTTGGCAATCAAGCTTTTGGAATTAAATCAGCGGCAAGAGTTTACTTTAATACAACACCTGATAAATTAACAGTACCACAAGCCGCGGTTTTAGTTGGCATTCAAAGAGGTATTACTCGATATTCACCAACTAAAAATCCAGAAAGATCATTAACCAGAAGAAATACAGTAATGGCGTTAATGGTTAAAGCAGATTTGCTTACCGCTGAACAATTTGAAAAAGAAAAGGTAAAACCATTGGATCTGCACTTTAATGCTGCTACTACAAATGATGGTGTTGCACCTTATTTCAGAGCCGTTTTAAAATCAGAAGTAAGAAAAATTTTAGAAGAGCGCTCTATTACAAATAATGGCATTCCTTACGATTTAGATAGAGATGGATTGAAAATAACCACCACTATTAACTACGATATGCAAGTTTATGCTGAGCAAGCGCAAAAAGAATACATGAAAATTTTGCAACAGCAATTTACCAATAGTTGGAAAGGACGAAATCCTTTTAAAGGAATGGAATTACAAATCGATCAAGGAATTAAACGTTCAGATCGATATAAAGCATTAAAATTAGAGGGGAAATCTGATGAGGAAATAAGAAAAGATTTTAATACTCCAAGCATGCTAACTATTTTCACTTGGAAAGGTGATATAGATACCTTGATGAAACCTATTGATTCTGTAAAATATTACAAACTATTATTGCGCAATGCGATGATGGCAATGGATCCTAAAACTGGCTACATTAAAGCTTGGGTAGGAGGAATTAATTTTGAGCATTTTAAATACGATCAAGTAAAAATGGGAACTCGCCAAGTTGGCTCAACGGCTAAACCATTTACATATGCTGTAGCTATAGAGAATGGATATTCACCTTGCTTCACAGTACAAAACGAGCCAGTTACTATTTCAAACCCAGGCAGCCCAGACTGGACTCCTCGTTCATCTGGAACCTTAGCTGGTGCAATTACCTTGCAAAAAGCTTTGGCCTATTCTCAAAACTACATTGCAGCTTATTTAATGAAGCAAGTTGGGCCAACCGCAGTAGCTACAGAAGCAAAAAAAATGGGTATAACCTCAGATGTTCCAATCGTGCCTTCTATTGCTTTAGGCGTTTTTGATGCTTCAATTTATGACATGGTTGGTGCTTATGGTGTTTTTGCAAATAAAGGCGTTTGGACACAACCTACGTACATTTTAAAAATAGAAGATAAAAATGGCGTAGTGCTGTATGATAGTAAACCGACCATAAAAGTGGTTATGAACGAAGAAGTAGCTTTTGTAATGACCAGAATGTTAAAAGGTGTAATTACTGGCGGAACGGGTTCAAGATTAAGCTATAAATATGGAATAATTGCACCAACTGGTGGAAAAACTGGAACAACTCAAAACAATTCAGACGGGTGGTTCATGGCAATTACACCTGATTTAGTTGCAGGTATTTGGACAGGTTGTGAGGACAGGGCTTTCCATTTTACAAGTACTAGAGATGGAGAAGGTGCAAATTCGGCACTACCTATTTATGCTGGTTTTATGAAGAGAGTATATGCTAATCCAAATTTAAAAATAAGCAAAGCTGATTTCGAACCTCCTAAAAACGGCGTTTCCATCGTTTATGATTGTAACCAATATCAGCAACCTGAACAAGACACAACTGAACTCGATAAAAAGTTAGGTTTCTAGTTTTATTAAATCATCCCGACGTATAAATGAGTGCTTTCGATTATAAAAAGGCATTGGCCGATATTCCGCATAAACCTGGAGTTTACCAGTATTTTGATGAGGAAGGTTTGCTGATTTATATTGGCAAAGCGAAAGATTTACGCAATCGTGTTGGCTCTTATTTTAATCAGGATAAACAGGTTAATGGCAAAACTAAAGTTCTTGTTTCTAAAATTAGACGAATAAGTTTTACCATAGTTGACACTGAAATTGATGCTTGGTTATTGGAAAATAGCTTAATCAAAAAACATCAGCCTCGCTATAACATTATGTTGAAAGATGATAAAACATATCCATGGATTATCATTAAGAAAGAAGATTTCCCACGTATTTACTGGACACGAAAATTGATTAAAGATGGTTCTACTTATTTTGGACCATACGCATCGGTTGGAATGATGCATACTATTTTAGATTTAATAAAGGAAACCTATACATTAAGAACCTGTAATCTGCCATTAACTCCACAAAATATTAATGATGGAAAATTTAAAGTCTGTTTAGAATATCAAATAGGAAATTGCAAAGGTCCTTGTCAAAATTATCAAAGCAAAGCAGATTATGATCAAAATATTGAAGAAATTACAGCTATTTTAAACGGTAAAATTGGCAGTGTAATTAAGGATGTAAAACAAGTTGTCAAAAAAGCCTCAGAAGATTTAAATTTTGAACTTGCTCATTCATATCAAAAAAAACTATTGATTTTAGAAAAATATCAAAGTAAGTCAACTGTTGTAAATAGCGCCATTACAAATATTGATGTGGTAAGCATTGCATCTGACGAGCGTTATGCTTTTGTAAATTATTTGAAAGTAGTGAACGGTAGTATTATTCAAACGCAAACTATCGAAATTAAAAAACGATTGGATGAGACTGATGAGGAACTATTAACGATTGCTATCACTGAGTTTAGAACGAAGTTTAACAGCACATCCAAAGAAATTATTGTTCCTTTTAACATTTCATTATTAGATAAAAATTTAAAATTTACCGTACCAAAACTTGGTGAAAAAAAGAAATTATTAGAACTATCGGAAAAGAATGTATTGTTTTTTAAACGCGAAAAATTAAATCAATATGAAAAATTAAACCCTGATTTAAGAACTGATCGTATTTTAAGTCAGATGCAAAAGGATTTAAGGCTTACCCAAGTTCCTCAACATATTGAATGTTTTGATAACTCAAATTTTCAAGGTAAATACCCTGTTTCTGCAATTGTAGTTTTTAAGGATGCCAAACCAAGTAAGAAAGATTACCGCCATTTTAACGTTAAAACTGTAGAAGGGCCAAATGATTTTGCCACTATGGAGGAAGCCGTTTATAGGCGTTATAAACGAATGCTGGAAGAAGAACAGCCATTGCCTCAATTAATTATTATTGATGGCGGTAAAGGTCAATTATCGTCTGCCGTTAGCAGTTTAAAGAAACTAGGCATTGACAAAAAAGTAACGGTTATTGGTATTGCTAAGCGCTTAGAAGAATTGTATTATCCTGGAGATAGTTTCCCGTTATATCTTGATAAAAAATCTGAAACCTTAAAAGTAATTCAACAATTACGAGACGAGGCACATCGTTTTGGTATTACTTTCCATCGTAAAAAAAGAGATCAGGGCACACTGAAAACAGAATTAGAAGTAATTCCTGGTATTGGAAAAACTACCGCTGATAAACTTTTAGTAAAATTTAAGTCCGTTAAAAAAATAAAAGAAGCATCAGAAGAAGAATTGGCTCAGCTCCTGAATAAGAAACAAATTATTGCTTTAAGTAATTATTTTAAAGCATAAAAAGCCCCGAATAAATCGAGGCTTCTTACGTCGTCATCCTGAATTTATTTCTAGTATTCCCAAAGACCTTGTTCAAAATCAGCCATTGCCTTTTTTATACGTTCAGATTCTAATAATCTCTCTTTAGGATTAAATAAAATGTCTTCAATTCTATTATCTGCAGCATTAGAAACTTTAGTGATATTGCTAAAAAACAATCTTCTTGTAAATACATCATCAAAGTTAATCCCAGAATTATCATTCTGATTATTCGCAACTTTGTGTTTCACTAAGATTTCTCTTAAATCATCAAAATATAACCAACCTGCTACTGTTTTTAATGTATCTGCTCTTGGTTTCCCTGTTGTAGGATCAGGAACTGGATTTCCATTATTGTCAACTTGGGTTTTAACGTCAATTCTAACTGGAGCAATACCAATTATCCTAGGTTCGAAAATTCCTCGTTTAATATCTAATATCCAATCTTCTTTAATTCTTAATGTGGTAAAACTTGAAGCAAAGAACTCATTGTTTGCTCTGTTAATCTCGTTTGTACCTGGATTAACACCTAAAAAAGCGGTATCAGCTGCAGAGCTATTGGTAATTTTTGGATCATTACCTTTTTTCTGTCCTAATGGTTCCCCTTTAAAATCTTCATCTTCACTAGAATACAAATCCAATTCTCCATTGCTAACTGCATCATAAATAACACCTAATAAACTAACTTTAGGAGAAGCTAATACTTGGTTACCACGATCGCGAAGATCTATTTCACGCCATACTCTCTTTGTGTAAACCACATCTTCTTTATTTACCGGTGCATAAGGCACTACTGTGTCCGCTACGCTTTCTTCTCTATAAATAAAGCCATCTTTCTTTGGGCCTTTCTTCTTAGGTGTTACTTTTTTATCAGCAGTTGTCTGAGGAGTAGTTGGATTTTGTGCATATACAAATCCCACACTTAAAAGAAATATAGCTAGAAAAAATATTTTTTTCATAATTTTTAGTTTACGGTAAACGCCATTGAATTTAAAATTGGTGCACGACCATCTGGCATTTGAGCAACAATATTATCAATATAAACTACCGATTTAAATGGCAAATTCGATAATGCGGTTTTAGCCTGTGCGCTAAAGTTATCACCTGTACAATAATAAACCTGAGCATCTTGGCGTGGTCTAACAACTGTAACAGTAAATTTAGTAACTCTCACTTTGATGTCAAATTCAAAATTGTCTAATGAAGCTGACACTTGACTTTCTCTTGCAATTGTATTTCCAGAAATAATTCCCCCCATTTTACCAGCAAATTTAGCTGTTGGATTAGGAATTGCTTTTACTCTAAATTTATTGGTCCCTAAGCTTAACGATTTCCCATTGCTATTACCCGAAACATTGATAGTAACTTCATTACCAATTAAACTACCAGGTACATTAATAGTATATTTACCAGAACCACCAGTCATTGAGCCTGCAGAAATATTAGCTTTAATACTTTCTAAAGAAAACCCTGGTGCAGAAATTGAAAATGGATTAGGAATACCTGCGTAAATTACATTTAAGTTAGTTGAAGAAACTGTTGCTGATGGTTTTGCAACTTGGTATTTCATAGGTTCCGTGTAATATGTGGCATAAGTACCATCCGTTTTCTTAACGCGAATTGTTCCTTTCCAAGTAAATTCACCTACCGACCCTGTACCTCCAGTATATGTAGCTACACCTTTTACGACTCCTAATGAACTACCGCCTACTGTAATTTCTGGATTTGATTTCGTATCTCTTGCAGTTAAGAAGATGTCAGCCTTATAAGGCTGTCCTTGAATTACATAACTACTAGAAGGAACCGCGACAGCTCTAAATTCATCCATGATAATTGTAGTTTCGCTCATTTTACCAAAAATCTTCCGAACTACTTCCGATTCTGCATTTTTTAAATCTGCTTGTATTTTAGTCAAAATGGTATTCGCAGCTGTTAATGGAGTTCCTTCCCCAAAATTAACATCTTCCCATTTTTTACCATTCACCGCTTTTAAAGGATCTTTCGCTTCTAAAGAAAATGATACGTTTGCTCTATCTTTTTCATCTAATAATGCAATTAGCTTCGCTCGAGTATTGTTAATTTTCTCTTTTAACTTTGCTCCTTCTTTTTTATTGATCATAATGTTTTGAGCAATATCTAAATTGTCCCTTAACACAAAATCTCCAGTCTCAGGATCAATTCCTTCGCCCTTTTCTTTAAACTCATCTTTAAGCCTTTGAATTTCTTTATTCAACTCCTCAGCATAAGTTTTTACCTTTTGAGCTCGATCCCAAAGTGGTTGAGCTCGTTCAGGTTTATTTTTTAATTCTGTTTCTTCAAATGCACTAAAAGTTTGCTCTAAACCAGAGCTTACATTCGTTTTTGAGGCATCTAAACTATCGTTAATGTTCTTAAAAGCATTTAAGATTGCATCTGAAACGTTTAAAGCAAGCATAGCTAACAATACCAAATACATGATATTAATCATCTTCTGCCTTGTCGTTTCTTTTCCTCCAGCCATGTTAAATTAGATTTTTGTTTACTGATTTAAATAATGGAACTAATTATGTACGTGGTTGGTTCATAGCTGTTAACATATTGCCATAAATTGCATTTAATGACGCTAAGTTTTTAGCTAGTTTACCTACTTCTTCTTTAAACTGTTTAGAATCTTCCATTGATTCATTGAAATTACCCATCGTTAAAGATAAATTTTGGTAGAACTTATTCATTGATTTTAAATGAGCGCTTGAATCTTGTAATTCTAATTCATATACTGCATTTAAGGCTGATAAATTCTTAGCTAAATTATTTACTTGATCATGATATGCTTTAGAATCAACATTACTTTCTCCCATTTCTACTAATTGTGAAGTAGCCTTTTCAAAAGCATTACTTAAATTATCAAAGCTTGATGAAGCTGTTTTTACTTTTCCGGTAAATTCGTTTGTTGCAAGCGCAGCATCACTCACGTTAGAAATTGTGGCTACTTTATCACCAAAAGTGCGTAAGCCAGTTCCTAAACTCTCAATTAACTCTGGTCCAATTTTAGCATTATCTAACATACTATCTAATGCTGCTGTTGAAGAAGAACCTGAAGAAACTACTGGTCTAGCAGTAGCTTTTGGTAATTCACCTGCAAATCCCATATTTAATTCAGGATAAACTCTTTCCCAAGGCAACTCTGGTTCTGGCGGAAAAAATCCTGTTAAGAAGAATAATAATGCTTCCACACCTAAACCAACCCCAATAATTATATTTGCCCATGATCCACCAAAGTGAATAATTTTACATAATGCACCGATAATTACTATACTCGCTCCCCAGGAAATTGCCACGTGTAACCAACCCGGTTGTTTTCTTGCTGCCATAATTTTGTTTAAAGTTTTTATTTGTTGTTTTTGAAATTTTAATTTAATGCGTTGCCAGGATAATCAGAAACACAACGGAAGCCGATATACGATCTTGCTTTATCTTGATACTCGTAAGTGCCAACAGAATTTTGCAAAAAGAAGCCTATATCTTTCCATGAACCACCTCTTACTACTTTAGCTCCTTTTGCTGTATTTACATAGTTGGGGCTAAAATCTGATAATAAACTTGTTGCTGATCTGTTATAAGCGGTTACTGTCCACTCGGCTACATTTCCCGCCATGTTATATAAACCATAATCATTGGGGATATAAGCTCTAGCATCTACAGTATATAAACCGCCATCATCGGTATAATTACCTCGGCCTACTTTAAAGTTTGCTTGTAAACAGCCTTTAGTATTTTTAATATAAGGACCGCCCCAAGGGTATTTAGTTTGAGTTCTTCCACCTCTAGCAGCATACTCAAATTCTTGATCTGTTGGTAGGCGATATTTTAATCTTCCATTTTCTGGAAGCTTTCTAGCAGATGCTATGTTTTTATATAAAACTGTTCTCCAATTACAAAAGGCAGTTGCTTGTTCCCAAGTTACACCTACTACTGGATATCCGTCGTACGATGGGTGGTTAAAATATGAATCGACCATTGGATCATTTTGTGCATAAGAAAAATCCAATTTCCAAACTAAGGTATCTGGATATACACTAACCGAAGGGTGCTCATTTGCTTTGCCTGGTGTAGGATTATCCGTATATGTTTGTATAAAATCTTGCCTGCTTTTGCTCGGATCGTTTCTTCCTGCGGCTTCTAAATCGTGATCTAAATAACTGTAAGCATATCTGAATTTACGAATATCAAATTCATTTTTACCTGGCAAAGCATCGTTACCCGAATAATACATATTTTGCAATCTAGCTTTATATGCACTATTTTTTCCCCAAAGCACACCACTTTTACCTATAGCTTTCCAATTAATATTTCGCTGACCAGATACTGTAGTTCCGGCTGCTGCAGCTGGTTGTGGCATATATAAATTTGGTGCACCAGATTGACCTAATGTCGTTACTGCAACAGAATCTCTAACCCAATTTACAAATTGTCTATATTCTGCATTTGTAATTTCAGTTTGGTCCATATAAAATGCAGGAAACGAAGTCATACGGCTTGGTGAACCCTGATAAAAGCTAATATCTTCATCAGTCATACCAATTAAAGTTCTTCCTGGCGGGATAAAAACCATTCCATAAGGAATTGTTTTATTCTTAAATTTTTTGTTGTATGCGCCAACTAGTTCTCCCTGCTGTCCACTTTTACAGCTAAAAAGTAAACTAGAGAGGATCAAAAATCCAAGAAAGTATATTTTTCTCATAAAATTCGTTAAAGCAATATCTTGTTATTATCTAGCAATTTTATCGAAAATCCTTGAAATAAACAATTATTTACACAAATAAATGCACAACACCTTGTCAGCACAATTCAAAATATAACAACTTAACAGTAAGTTGTTTAATTTGAATTAGCCCATATCTCAACTAAGATTTAAGGTGAAGAAAATTGTTTTTAACCGTAGAATTTCTTCAAATATTGTTGAAGTAACGGCACATGTTATGAAAAATTACTTATTAGATTTTTTTATATAATTTTCTATTGCCATAATCATAGAAGGGGCTTCTGGACTAGGCGCAGCAATATCTACTATTTGACCAGCGTCGGTTGCAGCTTTGTTAGTATTTAAACCAAATGCAGCTATGCGGGTATTATTCTGTTTAAAGTCTGGAAAATTAGTATAAAGCGATTGTATACTTGATGGGCTGAAAAATGCAATTACATCATAGAAAACTTCCGCTAAATCTGATAAATCACTAACAACTGTTTTAAATAAAACTGCAGGAGTAACATCATATCCATTTTTTTGCAAGAAATTCATGGTGTCTTCTGTAGCCACATCAGAACAAGGATATAAAAATTTCTCTCCAGCGTGTTTTTTCAAAACCTCTGCTAAATCTGAAGCGGTTTGTTTACCAAAGAAGATTTTACGTTTTCTATATTGAATATATTTTTGAAGATATAAAGCAGTAGATTCAGAGATACAGAAATATTTCAGGTCTGCGGGCACTTCGTATCTCATTTCTTCACATATTCTAAAGAAATGATCAACTGCGTTACGACTTGTAAAGACAACAGCAGTAAATTCTGCTAAGTTGATTTTGTCTTTTCTAAAATCTCTGGCTGGAACTCCTTCAACGTGAATAAATGACCGAAAGTCGATTTTCAAATTGTACTTTTTAGCCAAATCAAAATAAGGTGATTTTTCTGTTTCGGGCTTTGGTAAAGTGATCAGTATACTTTTAACTTTACGTAACCTATCTTCTTTCTTTTCCTGCATTTTAACTAATTACCTCTTTAAAATCCTATTGCCTTGATTAATATTAATATAGGGCAAATTTCGAGGGTGCAAAAGTACAAAAATAAATAGACTTTTGAAAACCTATAATGAGATAAAATATTTACTCCTGCCCTAATAAATTGAAAAACAAAGATTACTACTACTAAAATAATTGCCGTTGCAATATAAAATGAGCCATATTTTAGTGGAGAAAGTGCAAATGCGATAACTAAAGGAGTGAACAATAAAGAAGCATTAAAATAACTTAAATATAATATGGAAACGTATTCGCTAACTGGTTTTTGGATATTAAATATATAGCCAAGCACTCGCAACAATACAATTTTTAATACATATAAAACTATAATGACAATTGAGATTGTTACAAAAAATTGGAAGCCATTGGCAACATAATCTAGCTTTTGATATTGAGCCACTAGATAAAAAAACATCCCAATAGTAAAACCAAACTGAACAAAAAGCAGTAAAAAGGGCCACGAGGTAAAGAGATTATCTTCTTTATTTAAATTGCCTAAAGCTCGATTGCTAAAAAAGGATAAAATAATTGCCATTAACTGTTTAGAAAAAACATTTTTTAAAATCGCAAATAGCACCAATAGAAAAGCAATAAAGGCTAATATCCAAATATCTCCTTTGACTAATATATCTCCTTGTTGACGTGGATCATTACTTACAGAATTGAGTAAAAAATTTTCAACCAGAGCCTTAAAATCTAGTTTTGGATAACCAAATCCCTTTTTTAAGCTATCTGTGATAAGCGTCTTGGTTAAAGAATCGAGTGATCTTAAACTATGCGGGGTAATGGTATCTTCTACAACAATGACTGTTTGAGCAGAATCCAAACTATCTGTTATTAACGAAATTCTAGAAATACTATCTGTTGTTAAAGGTAATTGCTGCGCTTTAACAGGCAACAATAAACTACTAAAACTCAAGAAAATAAGTAAAAAACCTTTTTTAAACATCGTAAATAATCAGCTATTTAGCTGCGCCTAATAGGCGCAAATTTACTGCTTTATTATTTTGTTTTCATAAAAGACGTTGTTTTAAATCTTGAGCTATAGCTGTCGACTTAAATTAATTTATCTTTGTACAATGGCTGGCATTTATATCCATATTCCCTTCTGTAAAAAAGCATGTACCTATTGTGATTTCCATTTTTCTACTTCTTTTAAGTATGTAGATGAGATGACAGATGCTATTTGCACAGAAATCAGACTAAAAAAAGATCGCATAGCAGAGCAAATTGGAAGCATTTATTTTGGTGGTGGTACTCCTTCCGTTTTATCTGCAGCATCGTTTCAAAAGATTTTCGATACACTTACAGCATGTTTTTCCATATCTGCCGATGCCGAAATTACGATTGAAGCTAACCCTGATGATCTTGATGCTAAAAAAATCAGTGAACTACGTCAACTTCCAATTAATAGATTTAGCATTGGTATTCAATCTTTTTTTAACGAAGATTTAGTTTGGATGAACCGAGCGCATAACGCGGATGAAGCTATAAATTGTATAAAAAGAAGTCAGGATGCAGGATTTGAGAACTTAAGTATCGATTTAATTTATGGCTACCCTTTGTTAACCGACGAAAAATTATTGACTAATATTCAGACTGTTTTATCTTTACAAACCCCACATATTTCCGCTTATTCTCTCACGGTTGAAGCTAGTACGGCTTTAGCTAATTCGATACAAAAAGGCAAACAAACACCTATTAATGAAGAACAAAGCGCAGCTCAGTTTTTAATCTTAACAGATCAATTGACGCAGCATAGTTTTGAGCACTACGAGATTTCAAACTACAGTTTACCGGGTAAGTATGCTGTCCATAACACCAATTACTGGAAAGGAATTTCATATTTAGGTATTGGACCTTCTGCACATGGTTTTGATGGACATAACAGATATATTAATGTGGCTAATAATGCAAAATATTTAAGTGCATTAAGCTCTAAGAAATTAGCAGAAGATTTTGAAGAACTCAGTCAAATTGATCGTTTTAACGAATATATTATGACTTCGCTCCGTACCATGTGGGGAATAGATTTACAAAAGATAACTGCCGATTTCGGCAAAAATTATGCAGAACAAACGCTAAAACAAATTCAACCATTTATTGATAAAGAACACTTAGTGCTAAACAATAATATCATTAATCTTACTCAAGAAGGTAAATTATTTGCAGATGGTATTGCAGCAGAACTTTTTGCAACTGATGAATAAAAAAATCTAATGCATTTTACTTATTTTTGCTCAACATCCTCTATTATTCGCTGTTATGACCCCAGAAAATTTCCTGAAATATATTTTTGATGTAGGAACTCGTTACTTTTTAATCGCTGGAATTGCTTTTTTAATTTTCTATGTATTATTTCATGAACGGTTTAGCGGAAGACGCTTACAAAAGAAAATACCTAAAATATCTGATCACAAACGAGATATTTTCTATTCGATTATTACCATTGTAATTTTTGGAGCTTTACCCGTAATTTTTTTAGAAAATGACAAGATGCGTCCACATACATTGTTATATCAAAACATTAGTGATTACGGTTGGGTGTATTTCTTTTTAGCATTTCCTTTAATGTTGCTTATTCATGATGCTTATTTTTATTGGACTCACCGCATGATGCATCATCCGAAACTGTTTCGACTTTTCCATTTAATTCATCATAAATCTACCAGTCCAACTCCTTGGACCGCTTATTCCTTTCATCCATTAGAAGCAGTAATAGAAACCGGAATATTTGTGGTAATTATCTTTATTATGCCTGTTCACCAAATACATTTAGCCGTATTTTTTACGATTGTATTTGTTTACAATGTGTATGGCCATTTAGGTTATGAATTATTTTCAGCAAAATTTCAAAAAAGCAAAATTGGCAAATGGGTAAGTACGGGAACTGCCCATAATATGCATCATCAATTTTTTAAAGGCAATTATGGTTTGTATTTTTTATTTTGGGATAGATGGATGGGAACCTTAAGACCAGAATACGATGAAAAATTTATACATATCACTTCCAAGAAAGAAAAGATAGTTACTGAGAAATCGATGGAAGAGAAAGTTATAGAAAATGATGCATTAAGAAATCCTACATCCAATGCAGATGAAAAATAAAATTGTATGGATTACAGGAGCTTCATCTGGTATTGGCGAAGCATTAGTATACGCATACAATAAAACAGGTGCAAAATTAATTATTTCATCCCGCAACCGCGATGAGCTTTTCAGAGTGAAATCTAATTGCAGAGATCAAATTAATGTACATGTTTTATCACTTGATTTAGCTGACAACACTTCCTTAAAAGGTAAAGCGGATGAAGCCCTCAAAATTTTCGGAAAAATTGATATTTTAATAAATAGTGGCGGAATCAGTCAAAGAAGCTTAGCGCTGGAAACTAATTTAGAAACCGAAAAACGTTTAATGGACGTTAATTTTTGGGGTACAGTAATTTTAAGTAAAGCTGTTTTACCGCAGATGTTAGCGCAAGGAAGTGGCAGTATTGTTTGTGTGAGTAGTTTAGTGGGCAAATTCGGAACTCGTTTCCGTTCTGCTTATTCCGCATCAAAACACGCTTTGCATGGTTATTTCGATTCTTTACGCATAGAAATTGACAATCCAAATGTACACATCATGTTAGCTTGCCCAGGTTTTATCAAAACAAACGTAACCATCAATGCGGTAACGGGAAATGGTACAGCGCAAGGTACTATGGATGACGCTCAAGAAAATGGTAAGCTTCCAGAAGTTTGTGCTGAACAAATCATGAAAGCAATTGAAGCCAAAAAAGAAGAAGTTTACATTGGTGGCAAAGAAGTAAAAGGCGTATTACTTAAACGCTTTTTCCCTCGTTTATTTTCTAAGATTATTCGCAAAGCGAAAGTTACCTAGCTCTATATAAATTTAATGAACTGTAAATCAATTTGTTAATAAATTCATTAAGTCAATCTCAATCCATTAAGTTTTATTCTGCGTATCTGCTTTCATATCAAATTAAAAAATTATGAAAAGAATATTCTTATCAGCGATTGTCGTAATAACTATCGCATTCACAACTCAAGTTCATGCACAAAAAAACCCAATGGTTGGTGGTGCTGAAATGTATCCAACAAAAAACATTGTTGAAAACGCTATCAATTCAAAAGACCATACTACATTGGTTGCTGCTGTAAGTGCTGCAGGTTTAGTCGAAACTTTAAAAACCGCTGGACCATTTACTGTTTTTGCACCAACAAATGCTGCATTTGCAAAATTACCTGCAGGAACTGTAGATATGTTAGTAAAACCAGAAAACAAAGCAACGCTAACTACAATCTTAACTTATCATGTAGTCGCTGGTAAAATGGGCAGCAAAGAAATTGCTGCTGCTATTAAAGCTGGCGGTGGCAAAGCGGAGTTAACTACAGTACAAGGTGGAAAACTATGGGCTTGGATGGAAGGCAAAAATTTAATGCTTAAAGACGAAAAAGGTGGAATGGCTAAAGTTACCATTAAAAATGTTTTTCAAAGTAATGGTGTTATTCATGTAATTGATACTGTTTTAATGCCTAAATAAACATTTAATTATTTTAGTTTACTGGTTAATACGAGAGCGTTCTGAATATTCAGAACGCTTTTTATTTACATCGAATTATCATAGGCTTAACATTTATGAGATTAATCATATTTTTTTTAAATTTTAATTTACACTTTTGTGTTGGTAAAATAATTAAATCATATTTTTTGCCTAGAATTTACTTTATTGCACATTATGAGCTTTATTTTAAAACCAGTTGACACAGTTGAAACCATTAGCCGAGAAGACTTCAAAAAGAATTATCTCGATGCAGGTAAACCATTAATTATAAAAGGATTAACTAAAGATTGGCCTGCCCGAGAAAAATGGACAACCAATTATTTAAAGGAAATTGGTGGAAACATTGAAGTTAACTTAGTGGATAATTCTAAGGCCGATCCTACTAAACCAATTAATGCTTCTATTGCCAGCATGAAATTTGGCGATTATTTGGACTTGATTAAAAGAGAACCCACTGAATTGCGCATTTTCTTTTTTAATTTGTTTAAGCATGTTCCAAGTTTAATAAACGACATTAAAATCCCTAAAGATTTAATGGGTGGTTTTATAGAAAGTATGCCAGCTATGTTTTTTGGCGGTTCTAATTCTGTTACATTTTTACATTATGATATAGATTTACCACATCTTTTCCATACACATTTTGGCGGAAGAAAACATATCATTCTATTTGATAATAAATGGAAAAAACGTTTGTATTGCATACCAAATGCAACATATGCGTTAGAAGACTACGATGTTGCTAATCCAGATTTCGAGAAATTCCCAGCATTGAAAGGCGTAGAAGGTTACGAAGTTTTTCTAGAACACGGTGATACCTTATTTATGCCAACAGGTATGTGGCATTGGATGAAATATTTAGATGGTTCTTTCTCTTTAAGTTTAAGAGCTTGGGATGCATCTTTAAGTAGAAAAGCAGCAAGTGTTTTCAATTTAGCCATCAAAGGTGGTGTAGATAGTTTATTGAAAATGGCGTTTAAAGCTCCTTATGCACAATGGAGAGAAAAACTAGCTATTAAACGTGCCGAAAGGGCATTAAAAAACGGAAACCCTAAATAGTTTTTTTATAACAAAGTTAAAAGGTCAAAGCAATAAATGTTTTGACCTTTTTTGTTTTTATTCTTTTAACTCGAATGGTCTACCACAACTTTCCAAGCGCCATTTATTTTGCGCAATAGAAGTGTGAAATATCCTTTTAGCTCATTTTTTTCCTGTTTTACATTCCAACTTCCTAAAACAAAAGCTCTATCTTTAGTTAAAAGTTCAACTTTTTTAATTCCGAAAGTTAAAAAACCCATTGCAGCCTTATCAGGATAGCCTTTCTTATAATTATCCAGTGTTTTTTGCCAACCATAAGTTGCTCCGCTTTTTCCTACAAACAATAAACTATCGTTTTTCCAATAGCCTTGCATAAAAGCTACAACATCGCCTCTATTCCAATCTGTTCGTTGCTTTTCTAATAGATTCAAAATTGCTTGTTTATCATTAACTTTTTGCGCCTGAGCTTGTAATGAGAATAAGCAAATCAGCACTACTATTAATTTTTTCATCTGTTTCATCTTTAAATATAGTAAGGTATTTTTACAAGTCCATAACATTACTTCATTCTCAAACTTTTACCTTCGATACTACGTTTATATAGGTCATGAGAGGATTTCAATTTTCTAAGTTTTCACCAAACAAATTGCCAAAAGGTGGTTTCGATGAATTGCTTAAGCTTTTTACCGAACTACTTAATTATACTGCTGGCGATGCTGGAGAAACTTTAGCGTGGATGAACGAACTTGATAAGCAATACAAATTCACCAATAATGATTATGCCATGGGCGATTTTATTGATGATTTGAAAGAAAAAGGTTATCTCAAAGAGGAAAATGGTGAAGTAAAAATAACTGCAAAAACTGAGCAAACTATTCGAAAATCTGCACTGGAAGAAATCTTCGGTAAATTAAAAAAAGCTGGAAAAGGAAATCACAACAGCAACATTTCTGGTATTGGAGAAGAAAAAAATGCAGATCGACGCGAATATAATTTTGGCGATAGTTTAGATCAAATCGACATGACAGCGTCAATTCAAAATGCCCAAGTAAATCATGGCATTAGTAATTTCACGTTAACAGAAAAAGATTTAGAAGTCGAGGAAAAAGATTATAAAACACTAACATCCACCGTATTAATGATAGATATTTCTCATTCTATGATTTTATATGGTGAAGATAGAATTACACCTGCGAAAAAAACTGCCATGGCTTTAGCAGAGCTGATTAAAACAAAATACCCGAAAGATACTTTAGATATTGTAGTTTTTGGAAACGATGCTTGGCCAATTACCATTAAAGATTTGCCTTATTTACAAGTTGGCCCTTACCATACCAATACGCTGGCAGGGTTAGAATTAGCTACAGATTTACTACGCCGTAGAAAAACCCACAATAAACAAATTTTTATGATTACCGATGGAAAACCAACCTGTTTAAAAGAAAATGGTCGTTATTATAAAAATAGCATGGGTTTAGATAGGAAAGTAATTGGCAAAACTTTAAATATGGCAGCGCAATGTAAACGGTTAAATATTCCGATTACTACATTTATGATTGCACAAGACCCTTATTTACAACAATTTGTAAGACAGTTTACACAAATTAATGGTGGTAGAGCTTTTTACAGTTCGTTAACTGGCTTAGGCGAATACATTTTTGAAGATTATATTAAAAATAGAAGAAAAACATTTAGATAGTCCGAGAGTTTGTAGACCGAAAGTCCGAAGACTAGCGTTAGACAACCAAACCTCAGACTTCGCGACTTAACGGACTTACGGACTAAACTCGATACATAAAAATATGCAAGCAAAAACATTAGGCGAATTAAAAGCCTCGAACTATATTTCACTTAGCGTTAAAGACGAATTAAGAAAGAATCTGATTAAACAACTTCAGCAAAAGGAGCTTGGTTTTGAGGGAATTCTTGGTTACGATGAAACGGTTATCCCAGAATTGCAAACTGCTATTTTATCAAGACATAATGTTTTGTTATTAGGGTTACGTGGTCAGGCTAAAACTAGAATTGCTCGTTTACTAGTAAATCTGTTAGACGAATATATTCCTTACGTTGCAGGAAGTGAGATTTTTGATGATCCATTAAATCCCATCTCATGGTATGCAAAAAATGAAATTGCTACCAAAGGTGATGATACCCCAATTTTATGGCAACATCGAAGCGAACGCTATACAGAAAAATTAGCCACACCAGATGTAACTGTTGCAGATTTAATTGGCGATGTTGATCCGATTAAAGCAGCAACCTTAAAATTAACCTATAATGATGAGCGTGTAATCCATTTTGGATTAATTCCAAGAGCGCATCGCGGAATATTTGTGATTAACGAATTACCTGATTTACAAGCTCGTATTCAAGTGGCTTTGTTCAACATGCTACAAGAAAAAGACATCCAAATTCGTGGTTTCAAATTGCGTTTACCTTTAGACGTTCAGTTTGTATTTACAGCAAATCCTGAAGATTATACAAACCGTGGCAGCATTGTAACTCCTTTAAAAGACAGAATTGAAAGTCAAATTTTAACGCATTATCCAAAAACAGTAGAAATTTCTAGAAAAATCACATTCCAAGAAGCAAAACTGACTGAAGAACAACGTTTAATTGAAGTTGATGGATTAGTTAAAGATTTAATTGAACAAGTGGCTTTCGAAGCACGTAAAAGTGAATTTATTGACCAAAAGTCGGGAGTTTCAGCTCGTTTAACGATCTCGGCATATGAGAATTTAATAAGTAACGCAGAGCGAAGAATGTTGATTAATCATGAGCAATCGACATTTGTACGTTTAGCAGATTTAAGTGGAATTATTCCAGCAATTACAGGTAAAATAGAATTAGTTTACGAGGGCGAATTAGAAGGTCCAGCCAAAGTTGCACATACCTTAATAGGAAAAGCAGTTAAACATTTATTTGCTCGCTATTTCCCAGATCCAGAAAGAGCTAAAAAAAGCAAAAGTGCCAATCCATATACAAAAATTACCGAATGGTTTACAGAAGGTAATACGATAGATATCGCTGATGATCTGAAACTAGAGGAGTACAAAAAACATTTAATGGAGGTAGAAGGATTGCATGAATTGGTTCAGAAGTTTCATCCTAAATTGAGTGAAAATCAAACACTTTTATTAATGGAATTTGTATTGCATGGTTTAGCAGAATTTTCACAATTAAGCAAAAATTACTTAGCCGGCGGTTTTGGTTTTTCAGATATGTTTGATAGTCTTTTTAATGTAGATTTAACCGACGAGGATGAAGACGATTTTAGATAATCAAACTCCCTCAAACTAAATTTACTTCAACAAAACATAATTTATATACCACTACTTTAAACCATAAATGGGAAGAACAGGATTTTTAACTATACTTTGTCTAATAGTACTTTTATTAGATTTTTACTGTTACAAAGCTATTATTAGCGTTTTCAAAAAATGGTCGCCAAAAACCAAACGAAATTTTACTATTGTTTGGTGGACGATAAATAGTTTATTAATAATTGGTGTTTTTGCAGCCATCTATCTTAATCTATTTTTAACAGTAAGAGCAATTATTCTGGTAGCTTTCTTTTTATTAAGTGTAGGAAAAGTTTTCATGCTCCCATTTTTATTAATTGATGATTTAAGACGGTTTTCTATTAAATTATTTAGGTTAACTAAAACGAAACAAACCAGCAGCCAAACAACTAAACAACCCATTGGCGAACCCATCAGTCGCTCTTCTTTTTTAGTAAAAGCTGGACTTGTAGCAGCTGCAGTTCCTTTAAGCTCTTTAAGTTGGGGCATTATTTCTGGAGCATACGATTACAAAGTAAAACGGGTAAAACTCATTCTTCCTAATTTACCAAAAGCATTCGATGGTATTAAATTAGGTCAAATATCAGATATACATTCTGGTAGTTTTTACAATAAAACAGCGGTAAAAGGTGGTGTAGAAATGCTTTTGGCAGAAAAACCAGATTTTATTTTCTTCACCGGCGATTTAGTCAATAACTTAACGAATGAGGTAAGAGAATATCAAGATATTTTCTCTAAAGTTAAAGCGCCATTAGGTGTATATTCTACATTAGGTAATCATGATTATGGTGATTATTATTTTGGCAAGGAAAGTTCTCCTGCAAAAGTTAAAAACTTACAAGACATGATTGAAACTCATAAATTAATGGGTTATGATTTGTTAATGAATGAAAATAGACGCTTAAAAGTTGATGGTGAAGAAATTGGGATTTTAGGCATAGAAAATTGGGGAATGGGTCGTTTCCCTAAATATGGGAAGATGGAATTAGCCCATAAAAACACCGAAGATTTGCCTGTTAAATTACTCCTTTCTCATGATCCATCACATTGGCGTGGTGAAGTTTTAGAAAAATACCAAGATGTTGATGCCATGTTTAGCGGCCACACTCACGGCATGCAGTTTGGCGTTAGGTTAAAGGAATTTCAATGGAGTCCAGTACAATATATTTACAAGGAATGGGCTGGACTTTATAGAGAAAAAGCGCAACAACTATATGTAAATGTAGGTTATGGTTTTTTAGGATACCCAGGGCGTGTAGGAATTTTACCAGAAATTACGATATTTGAATTAAAGCGATCTTAAATAGTAAAATAACCAAGTTACTATTCGCTAAATTTATATTATGTTAAAAAAAGCACTCTTTTCTATTTTAGATTTTCTGCTTTTTAGCAATCTTTTCATTGCCATTTGCGCAGTTGCTCAAGGTTTGGTTACCTATTATCTCTTAAAGCTTCCGCCAGATATTTACGTATTAGCATTCGTATTCTTCTCTACTTTGTTGATATACAACTTAAGCATGTTGTTATCCAAGCCGAAAGAGCCACAGAAATCGCCGTTTAAAAGAGTAAGATGGATTTTTTCTCACCATCGGTTAATTATTTCTATAACCTTAATTGCTATACTTTGTATTATCCCAGTAGGCTTATTGTATTTAAGTTTTCAGGCAAAATTATTAATGGGTTTTGTTGGCTTAATCTCAGTTGCATATAACTTTCCTTTTTTAAGTTTAAATCAAAAAAAGATCGGATTAAGAAATTTACCAGGTATTAAGCTGTTTTTAATTGCCTTTGTTTGGTCAGTAAGTTGTGTGCTTTTACCAATTGTAGAACTCGAGAATAATCGGAATGTAGTGATCCCATTGGGCGAAACTTTATTGTTAGTGGCTAAACGATTTTTGTTTATTTGCGCCATTACTATTCCTTTTGATATTCGTGATCTTTTTCAAGATAAGCTTTATGAATTGAAAACTATTCCGGTAATGCTAGGCGAAAAAAAAGCATGGATTTTTTGCCAGGCTTTATTAGGTGCTTATTTAATTTTACTCGTTCTTTTCACTAAAAACATCAACCTAGATGTGATCGGTTTAGCCTTAACTATTTTCTTAACAGGATGGTTGATTTTTAAATCGAACTTTAAAAGAAATGAATATTACTACTTCTTTTACTTAGACGGAACAATGCTTTTGCAATGGGCAATTCTGTTTGCCATCCATTTTTTAAGTTCAGTAGTACCCATTTGAAAATAAATGGCATAAAAAATCCTGAATTTCATAAATAAACTTGATTACAAATCTTTAAGAAATTCAGGAGAGATATTATCCAGCGTTAAAACGATAACCTATACCGCGTACCGTTTGTAATAACTGAGGATTATCTGGATTAAGTTCTATTTTTTTACGTAATCTAACAATGTGCATATCAAGTGTACGTGTATTCACATCAGAATTGTAACCCCAAACTACCAACATCAATTCATCACGATTAATTACTTTATTTGGGTTGCGTAAAAAGTATAACAATATCCTATTTTCTAAAATAGTAAGCTCAATTTTTTTACCATCACGATATAAGGTATGAATATTTGGATGATGCTCCATATTACCAAAACGATGGATTTCTGAACGATCATTGTTCAGCAAAAATTTAACTTTACTATCCAACATCGCCACCAAAACATCCATATTAAAAGGTTTAGTTACATAGTCTGAAGCACCGAAATTATACGCATCAATTTTATCTACATCTTGCGCTTTTGCAGTCATCATAATAACTAACCCTTCGTAACCTTGTTTACGCACTTCTTCGCAAACTTCTCCTCCTTCTTTGCCAGGCAACATCCAATCTAACAGTACAATTTCTGGTTTTTCTGCCATTATAGTTTCTACAGCAGTTGCACCATCGCTATTTTCTAGTACTTGATATCCTTCTGCTTGCAAGCGATGAACTACTAAAAAACGTAAGTTTTCATCATCTTCAACTATAAGTATTTTAATTCCTTTAGACATATTTCTTTGTTTTAAGGTTGAACGTTTAAAGCTGGAAAGTTGAACAGCAACAATACAACGTTAAAACATTACAACATTCAATTAGTATAGGGTAGTACAATTTTAAACTCTGTTCCTTTATCTACAACACTTTTTACCGAAATTTCACCGTTCATAAAGTTAACAAGTTCCTTACAAAAAGCCAAACCCAAACCCACGCTTCCATTTTGATTATATCGGTTTTGAATACGGTAAAACTTTTTAAAGATATTATTTATTTCTGATGATGGAATACCTATCCCAGCATCTTTAAATCGAAGTACAACTCTATCTTTAATTAACCGAGCACTAATGTGCAATTTTTTACGATCTGGGGGAGAATATTTGTAAGAATTCTCTACTAAATTATCAAATAAACTGCCCAATAAAACAGGATCTGTTATAAATGTTTTAAAGCCAGAAACCTCATAGGTAAACTCAAAATCTGGATGTTTTAGTTGATGTACATCTATGGTACTTTCAATAAATTCCTCCATATTTATTTCATCCTGATTTAAGGTAATTGCCTTGTTTTCTATTTGAGTAAATGCTAGCAACTTATTCATTAAACCATTCAGTTTATCGGCTTCTTCATCTAATATTTTACCATACAATTGTTGTTCACGTACGGTTAAACTTGCTGCACTTTTAATATTATTTCCAGCAATCTTAATTACACTTACAGGCGTTTTAAACTCATGCGTTAGATTGGTCACGAAATCATATTGAAGCTTAAACATTTTATGATTGATATTTAAGTTTCGATAAATTAAAAAAGCAACCAAAACCAATACCCCATACACCAACAACAACAACGCAGCAATAGGCAAAAAATAACTGAATATTTCCCTTTTTATAAAAGATTTGGATGAAATGAAATAGAGTTTATACTCAGAAAATGCACCTCCCAACGTAATTTCTCCAGTAACATATTCTGAGGAAGTATCTAAAGGATCGTAGGTAATCGGTTCAATTCTGATGTTTTGATATAATAAAGGCCTAGAGTTTTTAATCTTTATTTTGTAAGGATCTAACTCAAAAGAAAGCATATCCTGCTCATATACTGGATTAGATTCTAGTTTTGTTGTTACCATTTTTTTATAGGTTTTTAACAACTCATGACTAGGAATATTAAAATAATCGATGTGGTTGGAGCGTGTATTTGTGAAATTACTAAATAGCTCTTCCTGACTTGGTACCTTTGTGGTATCTAATTTTTGAATAAAATTGATGAGTTTTATAGAAAGAGCTGTAAAATCATCTAAACTCACATTTTTTCGAACTTCATTTTCTCCAAAAAGCTTTATCGAATCTTTAGGCACTAGGCTTCCAAACTGATATGCACTTTTCATCCCTATGGAAAAATCGCCTATGTTAAGCCCATTTTCTTCGTATTTTACATTCCTCACCTGTGTATCATAAAAAATCACTTTAGATACAAATGGATATTGCAATAATACGGTATCCACAAATTTAGAAGCAGTTGCCGAATCTAGATAACCGTTGTAGTATGAAATTTCAGGCAGTTTATTTAAAAAGAAATCATTATATGGTTTTATACTTTCTTCGAGTACGTTGGCTTTAGCCGATACAAAATCGTTTTCTATATTCTTTTTACTGAAATTAAAAGCTAAGAAAAGAGAAAGAATAAATAAGATAGAAATTAAGACAATAAACGTTACTATCAGTGAAAAATTTTTGCGATAACCACTATCCTTTTCTGAAATCATTTTTGATTTATCGGATTATTTCTTCTTCAAATTGCTATCTAGAAACTGTTCTAAAGCAGTGTAAATTTGTTGACGGCTTTCCTCACGGTTCATAGAAAAAGGCGTTTCATCCTTTTCAAAATAAGTAACTGGCGCATTACGCTTTTTCAATTCTTTAACAAATTGTATCGCATCACTTGAATTAATGCGTGGGTCTTTAATATTTTGAGTAATAAAGATAGGAATATTAATTTTATCGGCGTGAAACACTGGTGAAGCTTGGCGCATATAATCTACATCCGTATCTGGATTTCCTAAAACATCATAATACATTTGCAAATTCGATTTAAAATACGGCGGAATTGACTTTAAATAGCTAAATAAATTAAGCACCCCAGAATTTGATGCAGCACATTTATATAATTTTGGGCTTTTAATAGCGCCATTTAATGCAATATAGCCACCAAAACCACTACCATAAATTGCTATTTTTTGAGGATTAGCAATCTTTCTATTAATTAACCAAAGTACACCATCATCCACATCGTCTTGTATTTTAGCACCCCATTGTTTAAAACCTGCAGCATAGAAATCCTTTCCATACCCTGTAGATCCACGGTAGTTCACTTGTAAAACTGCATAGCCTCTATTTGCTAAAAATTGTACTTCAGCATTAAATCCCCAAGTATTTCTCTGACCAGGTCCATTGTGTGGCATAACTACAACAGGTAAATTTTTAGCTTTTGAATTTAAAGGCAATGTTAAATACCCATTTATTTTTAACCCGTCTCTGGCGATATAACTAATGGGCTTCATTTCACACATTTGCTCCTCATTAATTGCAGAGTTAATGTCGCTTAATTTCTTTAAGGTACCTGCGTTAGCATTATATAAATAATAAGACCCAGGATTTCTATCTGTAAAAGTTCTAACTACAAATACATTTTCATTTTTATCTCTATCAATTATTCTTGATTCTGTTTTAGGCAATAGTTTATCCAATTTTTGATAAAGGACTTTTGCATCATTATCTAAATAATGTTTTTCCTTTTTCCAACTTTCATACACCACGTAAGCCATTTTGCCCTTTTGCCTAGAATATTGTGCATTAACCACATTTAGTGTGTCGTTAGCAAATAATACACTTTTTTCCTTTCCAGTGATGCAATCCATTTCAATTAAGGCATTTTTATCCCTATTTACATTAGATATAGCATACACAATATTTGGTTTATCTTCAGCAAATGCAACTGGAAATAACGTTGTTTTAAAGTTATTTGTAAGAATTGGTTTAAACTTTTGCTCTTCGTTAGCTCGGTACAACACAGTTTCATTTACGCCATCACTTGAAACGGCCATACGAAGTTTACCGCGAGAATCTGTTACCCAATTGGTGATATTACCTGGATTTTGCGCTGCCATTTCCATTTTCCCATCCCTAACGTTTAAGCGATAAACATCAGAAACTGTAGAATCTCTTTTATTAGAAAGCACTAACAAAAATTTATCTTCAATCAATTGATCTTCTAAAACCCTAATTCTACTCTTTTCGTTATTGCCCAATTGTCGTTCTTTTGTACCCTCTTTGTTGATAATGAAAAGATCTGATTGAAAACGTTCACCAGCTTTTTCCTTATAATAAATTAGCTCATTATTACTTACCCATGAGTAAAAATTAATGTTTTTATCACGCAAATGCGTTAGCTGAACAACTTTTCCAGTTGCAATATCTTCCACAAAAAGGTTTTGCTTTTTATCTTGTAGTTTTAAGTAAGAAAGGCTTTTACCATCTGGAGAAATATGATAAGTTGCTCTATCCTGCGATTTAAAAAAATCATTAACAGGAATAATCGCAACCTTATTCCCCTGCTTACAGGCAAAAAAGGATGCAACGAGCATTATCCAAACATATCTCTTCAATATCATCATAGTTAAATCGTATACAAAAATAAGCAACCCTATCTGCCAAAGGCACTAAATAGTAACATTGTTACTTATTCTTAAAAACTGCCTTCGGAGTCTCAATGTAGCAACATTGTACTTTTATTCAAACAAAATATGAGTAACATTTAGAATACGCTTTAACAATTTTCGTTATTTTAGCAATCAGCTTAAATTGTGTTTTAAAACTTAAATTTAAACTTACGTTTATCCATTTTTAATGAAAAAGTTTCTCTTAGTCTGTTTCCTAACCAGTGCCTATTTTTTGCTGCATGCACAAGACAATGTAGATGAAGCTTTGGCTTATCAATATTACCAGCAAGCAGAGTACGAGAAAGCTGCAGTCTTATTAGAAAAACTCTTCAATGCGACGAAGAATGATACGTATTTTGAACTTTATTTTACGTCTCTCATTAAAATTAAAAAATATGCTGAAGCAGAAAGCCTTCTTAAAAAGCTGATTAAACAAAATCCCACAAAAACGCAGTACTCAGTTGCTTTAGGTAGAGTTTATCAGGAGAATGGGCGCATTGCAGAAGCTAATAAATCATTTCTTGAAGCCATAAATAACACACCAAAAGACGAATATAGATTTAGAGATTTGGCCAATAGTTTCTATCGTTTTGAAGCTTATGATATGGCAGTCTCAGCCTTTTTGCAGGGAAGAAAGTTGTTTGGCGATGATCAAATGTTTGTGTATGAATTGCTTAGTATTTATCGACTTAAAAAAGACAAAAGAATGCTAATTGAAGGATACTTGAACGCTTTACCTAGCGCTCCTCAATTAATATCGCAAGCGGAAAATGTTTTATCTTCTGTATTTGAGGATAATACAGATTATCAATTATTACAAACTGCTCTGCTAAAAAAAATACAAAAAGATCCGCAAACAGAAGTTTATACAGAGTTGCTGACATGGCAATACATACAGCAACAGGATTACGAAATGGCTTTGCGACAATTAATTGCACAAGATAAACGCACCAAAGGAGATGGATTGTTATTGTTTAATTCGGCTGATACTTTTATTGCTAACAAAGCATTTTCAACAGCTATAAAAGCGTACGAATATATTTTAACAAAAGGACCAGAAAATGAATTGTATATCCCAGCAAAAATTGAATTGATTAATGCTAAGTATGAATTAGCAGTTGCTGGAAAAATTGATAAACAAGCTATACTAGTGTTGGTAAATGAGTATCAAGAGATTTTAACCAAATACGGTAAAACCCCACAGACACTTTTTGCTTTAAAAAAATTAGCTTACCTGCAAGCTTACCAGCTAAACGACTTAAAAAAAGCAGAAACCACTTTAGAAGGAGGGTTACAAATTAAAGGAATCTCTAATGCAGATATTGGACAAATAAAGATAGACTTAGGTGATATCTATATTTTAACCAAACAACCTTGGGAAGCTATTTTGGTGTACGAACAAGTAGCTAAACAATTCGAAAATCAGCCAATTGCGAATGAAGCTCGTTATCGCTCTGCTCGACTTAATTTTTATGTTGGCGATTTTGATTATGCTAAATCTCAAGCGGATGTTTTAAAAGCATCTACTACACAATTAATTGCAAATGATGCGTTGAACTTAAGTCTTTTGCTCTCTGATAATTTGCAAAGTAAGAACGATAGTTTAGCCCTAAAAATGTATGCTGATGCAGAAATGCTGCAATTTATGAATCTCTCTGACCAAGCTTTAGGGAAATTAGATAGCATTGATATTGCTTATCCGAATAATAGTTTAATGGATGATATTTTAATGGCGAAAGCTAAAATTTATATCAAAACTAATGAGATAAATAAAGCGGTTGCAGCATTAAAAGAATTAATTACAACTCAAAACACTAGCATTTGGATAGATGATGCTTTGTTTACACTAGCGGATATTTTAGAGAAAAAACTGAATAATCCAGAAGAAGCTAAAAAATTGTATCAGCAATTAATGAACGATTATCCTGGCAGTATGTTTAATGCAGAAGCCCGGAAGCGTTTTAGAAATATCCGTGGTGATAATGTAGGCACTTAATTATATCTTTGTACTATGGTATTATACAACGTAACCGTAATTATAGAAGATGCAGCTGCAGAAGAGTGGTTGCAATGGATGTTAGAAATCCATATTCCTGAGGTAATGGCAACTGGAAAATTTGTTTCCAATCGTTTATTGAAAGTGCTAGATTCGCCTAATGAAGGTATCACCTACTGCATACAATACGTGGCAGAAACCGTGGAAGATTATGACGATTATCAGCTAAATTACGCCCCAGCTTTACAAGCAGACTTACAACGCAACTTCGAAAATAGATTTGTTGCTTTTCGCACCTTAATGGAATTTGTAGCTTAATATGAATATTATAGAAACCCCTATCAAAGATCTTTTTGTAATTGAACCTAAAATTTGGAAAGATCCCCGTGGTTATTTTTACGAAAGTTATAGTGCAAAATTATTTTCCGAAGCAGATATAAATGCAGTATTTGTACAAGACAACCAATCCTTTTCTCAAAAAGGAACTTTACGCGGTTTACATGCACAAGCACCTCCTTTTGCACAAGGTAAATTGGTTCGTGTGATACAAGGAAGTGTTTTAGATGTTGCTGTTGATATTCGGAAAGACTCTGCCACGTATGGTGAACATTTTGCGATAGAATTAAGCGGTGATAATCATAAACAATTGTGGGTTCCACCAGGCTTTTTACATGGTTTCCTAACGTTACAAGACAATACTATTTTCACGTATAAAGTAACCAATTATTACGATAAGGATTCTGAAATTGGAATAATGTGGAACGACCCAACTTTAAATATAAATTGGAGTGAATATCTTAATGCCAATCAATTTTTATTATCTGATAAAGACTTAGTTCTTGGGGATTTTAACTCTTTAGTAAGTCCTTTTTAAAATTATAACAGATTAAAGCGAAGAATTTATACTTATTTATAGATTTTTCGCTTTAATCAATGACAAAACACCTACTGTTTTATCAAATCGTATAATTCATCTAATTTAGGTGATAGTACAATTTCTATTCTGCGGTTTTTGCTACGACCTTCTGCTGTAGTATTTGGGCCTAAAGGCTGGAACTCGCCTTTACCAGTTGCTGTCATTCTCACGCCTTCTACTTTTTGTTCATCCGTTAAAAAACGAACTACAGAAGTTGATCTAAGCACACTTAAATCCCAATTATCTTTAATTTGACCAAGGTTATTAATTTTTTGAGAATCAGTATGACCTTCTACAGCGATATTAATTTCTGGCTGTTGTTTTAATACTGAGGCCAATTGCGTTAATGCTTGTTTACCTTTTTCGTCAATAATAATACTACCCGATGGGAATAATAATTTATCAGTTAACGAAACATATACTTTACCATTTTTAATCTCAACGGTTAGTCCATTTTTAGTAAACCCTAATAATGCTTGTTGTAATTTTGCTTTTAATTGATTGGTTGCTTCATCGCGTTTGCGCAGCACTTCTTCCACTTCTTTTAAGCGTTGTTCACGCTTTTTTAAATCATCAGAAAGCTTATTAATCTCGGTAGAACTATTGCTGCGCAACTTAGTATAGTTGGCATCCATTTCAGCATATTGAGATTTTAAATCGTTTAGTTGGCCACTTAAGTTTGTAGTATCCGTTTTTAAACGAGCAATTAATTGTTCTAAGCTTTCATTTTTTAATTGAGATTCTGTCCACCCTGTGCTTAATGAATCTTGTTTTGCCAATAAAGCTTTATATTTTTTAGGCGATAATATTACGCAAGAACTAATGGTTGAAGCGAATAAAAAGATCGCTAATGCTAGAAAAGTGTTTTTCATTATACGAATTGTGTGTTTTATTGTTAACTGTAAATTGCCAACTGTAACTAGACTGTAGTGGCTTTTCTCAAAAATAGAACAAAAGGTTGGATAGTTTTAAAAGCAGTTATTAACTTATCAACGATTGTTGGTTTAAAAAACTCTGCATCTGGTATTGAATAAATTGCGATAAAGCTTTTTAACTTTAACAATTCAATTTCAGGATGGGTAATTTCATATCCCTTTGGCGCTTTTTTAAGTTTATCTTCTTGACTAAGCTTGAATATACTTTTAAATTCTTTTGAATTGATAACGTCTAAGAATTCAGAAGTATTGTAATCAATTTCTTCTCTAATCATTTTTAATACTGAAGACTCTGGTTGCCAAAAACCCACACCAAAAAAACAATTTCCAGGTTGCAAATGAAGATAGTATGCTGCTGTATTTGGTCCGTATCCTTTTACATCAAATGCGATACCATAGTTCTTTTTATAAGGATCTTTATTTTTGCTAAACCGCACATCGCGGTAAATGCGCATCAACGCTTTTTTTGGTTCTGTATCTGCAGAAAATTGCGGATCGATTGCGGCAAGTTCTTTAATCAGTTTTGCAACAAATGGGAATAAATCTGCTTTTGCTTCTTCATACAAATACTTGTTTTCTGCAAACCATTCACGATTGTTATTTTCGGCAAGTTCAGTTAAAAAGGATAAGGTTTTAGGTTTAATCATGGCTTATCAAAATTGGCATTGTATTTAATTTTAGGCGATAACAAATGCAATAAAATTATACGTGAATATCGATAATTTAAGGGAGATAAAAAAAGTGATCCCAAAAAAATGACACCTACATACAGCCATAAAGAATCGAAATCCAATCTTCCGTTAGATAGGTAATACGTTGCAAAACCCATGCTTATCATCTCAACCATATTCATCGCATAACTCACATACATGGCTGCATAAAAGTAACCAGGTTCTATTTCAAATCGCTGCCCACAATGTGCACATTTATAATTTGTACGCTGAACATTAAAACCGTAAATACTGCCTGTGAATATTTCGCCTCTTCTGCAATGTGGGCACTTTCCAGTTAGGAGTGCATAAAGTTTAGGTGTTTTCTTTATAGAATGACCCATTACAGCAAGTTTTATGAAGAAACCTAGTGATTACTAGGTGTAGATATCATTTTTTTACGGTAATTTCTATACCATAGCACACCAATTCCTGTCATTAAAAGATACGGAATAGCTAAAAGATAAACGATGCCGGAATTAAGTCCTTTGCCTTGTGTATTTCCATTTTTAGTGCCTTGTTCGGCATTAATGGTACACATAGAACATTGCGCTTTAACTACTGGGTTAAATGAAAGGCTCAACAGGATAAAAAATAGAAAAATTATTCCTTTTTTCATGATTACAAATATACCTATTAAAAGATCAAATTGTTTTTAAAAATTATAATATGGCGATATCATGAGATATACAATTACCCCAGTTACTGCCACATATAGCCACATTGGAAATGTGATTTTCGCAATTCTCTTATGTCTATCAAAACGTTGCGCTAAGGCTCTAACATACGTAACCAATACAAATGGAATAATAATCACTGATAAGCAGATATGCGTAATTAAAATAAAGTAATAGATGTATTTGATAGCGCCTTCACCACCAAATTTTGTAGAATCAGATGTCATGTGATAAGCAACATACATTCCTAAAAATAAAACAGAAAGAGAGATCGCAAACTTCATTAAGTTTTCGTGCAACTTTCTTTTCCCATTCTTAATTGCCCAAACTGCAATAATTAACACTATCGCCGTTATTCCATTAATGGTTGCATAAATTGGAGGCAAAAAAGAAAGCGGTTGTACATCGTAACCTAGTTTTCTTAAATTAACGCCAAAAAGCAAGGCCACAACTAGAGGTATCGCTACAGATAATACAATTATCCACTTATTATATTTTTGTTCTACTGCGGTATTCATTTGTATATATTTTTCTAACTTGATAAGCCAATTTTTTGACTATTGACTATTGACTAATCTATCGCCCATCTCTCATATCTCTTAGCTCTTCAGCAATCAATACTTTAATTTCATCGTCTAGCTTAGACAATGCTTCTTGATTTGTGGCTTCGTAATAACCTCTTATTCTATGTTGTGGATCCAACAGGACAAACATATTGCTAAACGTAAATTTAGTTTGTCCGTTTACAGTGGATTTCAATGCATCTAACAATAATCCATTTTTAATAAACTGATGTATGGTTGTGCTATCACCTGTCAATAAATCCCATTTACCTGGTTTAGCATTTAGTTTTTTGGCGTAATCAGCTAAAACCGAAGGCTGGTCATGCTCAGAATCCATTGTTAAACCCACAAAGTGAACCATGGTATTCCTTGCATATTCTTTATTCAGGGTTTTTAAAGCTGTATTAGCAACATCAATCCCGTAAATTCCTCCATTCGTGTAAAAGAGATGAGCAAGAATAATTTTGCCTTCGTAATTTTTCCAACTTACGGTATCAGCCTTTTGGTTAACTAATTTAAAGTCTTCCACTTTGTGATAAATGGTATCTGGAATTTGCTTTCCTCTTACCGAATGAAAGGTTGACGCGACTTGCTTTTCGCCATAAATAGCTAAAGGCTTATATCTATTTTTACCCTTTTCCTGAAGTAAATAATATAAAAATCCCGGTACCGCTAATATGGTGACCAGGATTAATATTTTTTTTATGGGGTATTTCATTAAACCTTTGGCATGTGAATGTGAAGATAACCACCTTCAATTAGCATTAATGTTATGAAATAAATAATAAATACAAAGGAAACCGAAAGCGCTAACTGTAGTCCTAGTTTTTCGTACTTTAAGTGCATAAAGTAGGCCACAATGTAAAATGCTTTAAGTAAGGTTAATACGATATAAATATAATTACCTGTATGTTGTGTAAGATGTCCTTGAGGAATTGCCCACAAAGCGATGATAAATTCAATAACGGTAATCATCAATAAAATACCGAAAACTTTCCAGATTTTTTTCTTCGTCATTCCTTCATGCTCACCGTGTGCATGATCATCTGTAGTAGGTATGTGTTGTTCTGACATAATATTTTTTTTAAAGAATAATTAAACTAGATAGAAGAATGTAAATACAAACACCCAAACTAAATCTACAAAGTGCCAATAAAGACCTACTTTTTCTACCATTAAATAATGACCACGTTTCTCGAAAGTTCCGTTAATCGTCATACATAAAATGATGATATTGATCACCACACCACTAAATACGTGGAAACCGTGGAAACCAGTAATGGTAAAGAACAAGTTTGCAAATTGTTGTGCGGCAACTGTAGATACAGGCCCATTAAAGAAATGAGTTAATTCTTCAGCAGATGGAATAGAACCCCACCAAAAGCCATCGTGGTGTAAGTGTGTCCACTCAATAGCCTGACAACCTAAGAACATGAAACCACCAATAATAGTGGCGATCATCCAGCCAATTACTTCTTTTTTAGCACGGCGATGACCTGCTTCTACCGCTAGCACCATTGTTACCGAACTCATAATCAAAATAAAAGTCATGATACCCACAAATACAAGTGGAGCACCGCTTTCTGCTACGCCTGGGATAGATTGGAAAACCTTGTCTGGGGCAGGCCAAGTAAACTTAGTAAAACGTTGTGCACCATAATAAACCAATAATGATGAAAATGTAAAGGCATCTGATAATAAGAAAAACCACATCATTATTTTACCATATTCTACATTCCAGGGAGAATGTCCGCCAGCCCATGGAGTGGTTTTAACTTGGTCTAATTTCGATAATGAATCCATTTAGTAATAGTATAATAGTTTGTTAAAAAATCTAACTGTTCAAAAGTAAAAAAACATACAGATATATCCATAATATATCTATAAAATGCCAAAAAATAGAGGTAATTTCTTGACGATAAACTGCTTTCTCTAATGGAATCTCTTTATAAGAACCAATTAACGCATTTAAGATAAAGCAGATACCTGCAAAAATGTGTAATAAGTGGAAACCTGATACAACATATATCAAAGAAATAGCTGCATTATTATTAATTAAAACTGCTCCACTACGATATAATCCCGTCCAACCTTGAAATTGCAAATAGGCAAAAACCAGCCCTAATGCAAAGGTAATCCATAAAAATAACTGCTGTGATTTTTTATTTCCATTTCTTAAAGCTCTTGAAGCTAAGAAAAGTGTAACACTGCTAATCACCAATACCGCGGTGCTGTACATAAAAGCATCTGGCAATACTAAACCATGGCCTTTACCTTTAGAAGCCGCGAATACAATGTAATAACTTGTCCAACCACCAAACATAATGGTAGAGGAAACCACAAATAACCATACCACAAACTTTTTGGGTCTGGCATCAAATTTAAATTCTTGTTGTTGCAAAGTATGCACCATTTTAATATTGTTAAACTATTAAATTAAATAATAAAACCACCTGTACTAAAGGGATGTAAATAAACGAACAGAACATCACTTTTCTTGCACTGGGCAAATCCATTTTCACCATCATTTGATAAGCGAAGTAGCTAAAAACAAGGCCAGCTACAATAGATACTACAGCAATATAATATCCACCAAAACCATAAATGGTTGGTAATAAACTTATAGGTATCAAAATCAATGTACTTACAAAAGTAAATACTGCACTCGTTTTATCGCGTTTTTTGGTTGGTAATAATCTAAAACCAGCCTTTTTATAATCATCATCTAATACCCAGGCAATTGACCAGAAATGAGGGAACTGCCATACAAATTGAATAAGGAATAAAATTAATGCGATCTGATAATCTACAGGAACATAACCAATTTCCGATTGTCCACCAATAGCCGCAATATATCCAATAAGTGGTGGTAAAGCACCTGGTATTGCTCCTACAAAAACAGCAATTGGCGATTTACGTTTTAAAGGTGTATATGCAAAAGCGTACAATAATATAGAGAAAACAGAAAGCAAACCTGTTTCTGGATTCAATTTCACCAATAAGGAAGTACCCGCCATTCCCATAATTAAACCAAGTACTAAACCTTGTCCTGTAGTCATTCTACCAGCTGGCATTGGTCTATCTTTGGTTCTAGACATCAATTTATCCAAATCCTTTTCAATAATCTCATTGAAACAATTTGCCGAAGCGGTCACCAAAAATCCACCAACAATAAGAATTAACCAATTAGTCCAATTTATACCTGGTGCTATGCCTCTATCAATCTGAATTTTAGAACCAATTAAAAACGTAACCGACGCAGAAAACACTACCAAAAAGGTAAGTCTGAATTTGATTAGTTTTGAGAAGTCTGAAAAAAACTGTTTCAATTTAATTGGGTTTATAAGTAGCTGTGCGGTAAACTAATAAGTATAAATAATATTGTAGGCTAAATAACAGCATAGAAAACAACACATGTATCGCTTGTGCGTATGGTGGTAATGCCAAATACGATAATAAAAATCCTGTAGCAATTTGTACTACTAGTGTGATCACGATATAATTAGCAGTTAATAAAGGCCAACCTTTACCACTAAAACGATCAATCACCATTTTGTATACGATCAAATTACAAACAGTTACTAAAATGGCTAAATCTCTATGGTAAGAAAATATCGAACCAACTTTACCAATCCAAGTATTTCGTCCATTAAATTGCAAAGATTTAGCAACTGCATCTATGCTTTCACGTACCTCTGTGCCTAAAATAATTTGTATAATGGTGATGATAATCGTAAAAGCTAAAAAGCCTTTTAACCATAAAATGCGATACATAATTACACTGCGTTCTTTGTGCAGCATTTTAGCATAATTATAGGTATAAATCAAAATACCCAGAATTACTAAAGCGATTAACATGTGTGCCGTTACCACCCATTGTGTTAAGTTAGTGGATACTACAATAGCGCCCAACCATCCTTGAAAACCGATAAGGATTAGATTTAAAATGCTCAGCACAATTATTCTTTTAGCTGACTTCTTAAATGCAAATGAATAGATCACTAATAGAATTAGACAAAAACCTGCTACCACGCCTACCAATCTATTTGCATATTCTGTCCACGTATTTGCAACATTAAATGCTTCTGGCTGTGCAATTGAAGTATCGTGTCTAATACTATCTGCTAAATCGGCTTTTCCAAATTTTTCTAATGTTTTAGCAAAACGTTCATTTTTAGCCAAGCGTTGTGCTACATATTTTTCTTTGTAGTTAGCTGGTAATTGCGATGCAGAAGTTGGTGGTATATATTGATCAAAGCACTTCGGCCAATCAGGGCAACCCATACCAGACCCAGTGCTGCGAACAATCCCTCCAGCCAAAATGACTAGTAGTGTTACAACAATACTAATAAAGTTTAATCTAATAAATCTATTTTCAGATTTAGCAATCATTTGATGTGTGATAGATTAAAAAAATAAGGTATCTGTTGCAAGTTAAATTACTTCAGCAGATACCCTATCTATATTCTTATACAGAATAATACCTGCTATTCTGTGTCTTTTGCTGGTTTGTTATTAAACTCCCAATCTGCTTGAATTTTCTCCGCTTCTGTGTTTCCTTCAAAATCATGTGGCAAGTTAGAGCTCATGGTTTGAGAGAAAGGGATAGTTTGTGGAATAAAATCTTCTTCAGCGCCTGGCTTGCTATAATCATATGGCCAACGATATACTGTTGGGATTTCTCCTGGCCAGTTACCATGTATACGCTCAACTGGAGCAGTCCATTCTAATGTATTTGCACCCCAAGGATTTTGTGACGATTTTTTACCTTTAAATATCGAATAGAAGAAGTTAAACAAGAACGCTACTTGAGCTAAACCAGCTATAATTGCCGACCAAGTTACCAAGACATTCACGGTTAACCATTTTTCCATGAAAGCAAATTCAGTAAATGCGTAATAACGACGTGGTACTCCATCTAATCCCAAGAAGTGTAATGGGAAGAATACTAAATACGCACACGTAAACGTAATCCAGAAGTGTAAATAGCCTAATTTTTTGTCCATTAAGCGGCCGAACATTCTTGGGAACCAGTGATAAACACCCGCAAGCATACCAAATATTGCTGCAGAACCCATTACCAAGTGGAAGTGAGCAACTACGAAATAGGTATCGTGTAAGTTAATATCTAAAGCTGCGTTACCTAACCAAATACCAGTTAAACCACCTGAGATAAAGAATGAAACCATACCAATAGCAAATAACATTGCTGGCGTAAATCTTATGTTACCTCTCCACAAGGTAGCTAACCAGTTAAATGTTTTTACTGCTGATGGAACAGCAATAATCAACGTAGTGATCATAAATACCCCACCAAGCAACGGATTCATACCCGTTACAAACATATGGTGACCCCAAACGATAAATGATAAAACGGTAATACCAATTAATGAATAAATCATGGCATGGTAACCGAAAATTGGTTTTCTAGAGTTTACAGAAATAATTTCTGATGAAATACCCATTGCTGGCATAATTACAATATATACCTCTGGGTGACCTAAGAACCAGAATAAGTGTTGCCATAAAATTGGCGAACCACCTTCATTAGGTAAAATCTGTGTACCGAAAACAATATCCGATAGGTAGAAACTTGTACCAAAACTACGGTCAAATACTAATAATACAACACCTGCTACTAATACAGGGAATGATAATATACCTAAAATAGCGGTTAAGAAGAATGCCCAAATTGTTAAAGGCATTTTCCAAAGATCCATACCTTTAGTACGCATGTTTAAGATTGTACTCACATAGTTAATACCACCCATTAATGATGATGCTACGAAAAGCACCATACTAATTAACCACATCGTCATACCTAATCCAGAACCCGGAATTGCTTTCGGTATGGCTGATAAAGGGGGATATACTGTCCAACCAGCACTTGCAGGGCCTGTCTGAATAAAGAATGAACCCATCATAATCACACAAGCAGTGAAGAAAAACCAATAAGAAAGCATGTTCAAGAATGGCGAAGCCATATCTCTAGCTCCCACTTGTAATGGAATTAATAAATTACTAAACGTTCCACTTAACCCGGCCGTTAATACAAAGAATACCATGATAGTACCATGTATTGTAACTAACGCCAAGTAAAAGTCTGGTCTAATTCTACCACCTTCAGCCCATTTACCTAAAAATGTTTCTAAAATAGGAAAGCTTTTATCTGGCCATGCTAATTGTAATCTAAATAAAATAGATAAACCCATAGCAATAACAGCCATGATAATACCAGTTATTAAAAACTGCTTGGCAATCATTTTATGATCTTGACTAAATACGTATTTAGTTAAGAACGTATCTTGGTGATGCTCATGACCGTGATCATCATGATTATCGTGGTGGTGTGTATCTTGTAGTGATATAGTTGACATAATAAGGGCTCTCCAGTATTATTTTTTTAAAGCTAATTGATTTGTAGTTGCAGTAGTATCTTTTGCTGTAGAATCAGCGGTTGCAGGTTTCGCAGTCGGTTCAGCAAGTAAAGGTAATTTAAAGGTCTTTCTCAAATCGTTAGTTAAATAAGTTGCCTGTTTAACCACCCATTCCTCATATTCTTTTTGAGAAACAACTCTAACTGGTTTTTGCATGTTATAGTGGTTAGTACCGCAAATTTTAGCACAAAGCAATAAATAGTTGAAATTAGGATCGTTTGTTTTAGCCTTCATTTCAGCAGTAGTAATGGTAGGCGTAAATTCAAAATAAGAAGTCATACCAGGTACAGTATTTAATTGAACTCTAAAGTGAGGCATATAAAAACTGTGGATAACGTCTTTACTTGTTAAAATAAAACGAACTGGTTTGTTTACTGGAAGTACAATTTCATCAGCAACTTGATCATCTAGATTGTTTTTATCGTTAAAATCGATACCTAAATTATTGATGGAGGTAATTAACTTATAGTTTTTTAACCCAACAATACCATCAGCTCCTGGGTAACGCACATCCCATTGAAATTGAGAAGAAGTTACTTCAATACTCAAAGGCTTATTTTTAGGGTCTTCTATTTTATAGAAAATTGATCTCCAAGTAATAAAGCCCATTAATACTAAAATAGTTAAAACAAATGCAGGAATAACAGTCCAAACACGTTCTAAAACATTATTATGTGGATAGTAATAAGCTTTCTTATCTTTCTGATGTCTATAGATATAGGCAAAGCTAAATAAAACAATATGCGTAGCAATAAATACGATGGTGGTTAATATTAACGTAATATTAAACATTTCATCAATTTTCTTACCATGCTCAGATGCAGCCTCAGGTAAAATCATATTACCATGAACTGTATATTCCCAATATACACCGTATAAACCTACCAATAGGAATACAACGAATATAATCCCGTTTACTAAATCCCAGTTAATTCCTTCAGATTTACCTTCACTCTCACGAGTTAATTCATAAACCTTCATTGCTTTACCAACTATCGCGATGAATAAGCACAATAGCAAGAATAGCAATACATAAAATAACGTTGATTTATAGATCGGGCCCATATCTACAGGTTTAGCTGTAGCGGCTGCGCCTGCTTCTTGGGCAAAAGCACTGGTGCTTGCAAAAACAGTAAATAATACTGCTAAAGCTCCCATTGTTTTATTACTTATTAATTTTTGTAAACTCATTTTCTTAAAAGTAGTACGCTGTACTTTTATAATATTAATTTATATACTCCTAAACCTAACCTATTACAGATGATGGTTTAAACTTTCTTGTAAAAACGGATGGTTTTTAGGGATTAATGCTTTTTTACTTAGTGAACTTAACACTGTAAATGTAAATAAGCCTAAGAAACCTAATGCTGTTCCTATTTCTATAATTCCAAATCCACTTCCTGGTTTTCCATCAACTACTTTAGGTCCAAATTCAAACACACCTGGCATAATCATTTGGTAATAATCTACCCAGTGTCCACAAAGAACCACAATAGAAACCGCTAATAATATATTTTCGCTTCTTTTGTTATCACGATCCATTAACAATAATAGAGGAGAAAGGAAATTCAATATTAAATTGATGTAGAACCAAGACTCATAGTTATTGAAACGTTTGTAGAAGTATACAGTTTCTTCAGACATATTCGCATAGTAGATCAATAAGAATTGAGCAAACCATACATACGTCCAGAAAATAGAGAAACCAAAGATAAACTGACCTAAGTTATGTAAGTGGCTATTGTTAACCCAACTCATGTAACCAGCTTTCTTTAATAAAATAATGATGACAGCAATTGTAGCTAAACTACTTACCCACATTGCAGCAAAGTTATACCAACCAAACATAGTTGAGAACCAATGTGCTTCTAATGACATGATCGTATCAAAAGCAAATATTGGTGTAGTAAAACCATAAATTACTAAAAATACACATGAGTATTTAAAGCTTTTACGGTATGAGTTTAATCCGCCTTCTAAGTCTTCATTGTTAGACCATTTTGCTAAAAGCATAGCAAAAATACTATATACTCCTAAAAAGATAACTTGTCTCGCCATGAAGAAAGGCACATTTAAGAATGCCGATTTACCGTCGATTAATTTATCGTAGTTCGGAGAATTTGGATCTGTAATACCTGGCGCATTCCAATGGTGATATAGGTTATGTGTGTATAAACCTAAGCCTACAACAACCAATAAAATAATCACAGCTAAAGGCAAAACTTTCGCCATTGCTTGCGGTACACGTAAAATAGATGCAGACCAACCTGCTTGAGCTACATATTGAACGGCTAAAAAGAAAGCCCCCGACATACATACACATGCAAAGTAATATGCCATTAGTAACAGGTTAGCGAATGTGCGCTCGTGAGCATCGCTCATAAAACCGTAAGCAATAGCACCAATACCAATTACGATACCGATAATGCTCAGCGTTTTTACCTTTCCTGTAAACTCAAATTGTTCACTTAAATTATAATGATGAGTTCCCATTTAAATCTGCTTTTCTTATTTTATTTTTTGTAATTGTTGAACATACATCACCACTTTCCATCTTTCTGTTGGTGTAAGTTGTGAAGCATGAGATCCCATTGCATTTAAACCATACATAATTGTATGATAAATTTTACCAGCTGGCATATCCTTCATTAATCCACCACGTGATGAAACTGCATCAGCTCCATGATATGCTGGAACTCCAGAAATACCTTTATCTAGTTTTACGATATGACCTTGACCATCTCCTTTATCTCCATGACATGGAGCACAGAATACCGTAAAGAAGTGTTTACCTTCTACTAAATTCTTTTCTGTTAAAGGCAAAGGGTTCACTAATGCTGCAGAAGCTTCATAACCTTCTTTGGTATTAGCGTACTCATATCTTACAAATCCAATTGGATCTGTATTTGCTGGTGGAGTTTGTGCAGTAGCTCCATTTGCAAAGTTTTTGTTGGGTTGATCTTGATTGTAAGCAATCGGATCATACATATTTCTTGCATACTCTAAGCCTGTACTGCGTTTATCTCTACAAGCCGAAAGCATCGCCACAGAAGCAAGCACTATAAATGCGGCGTAAACTATATTCTTCTTATTCATAGCTAACATACTTCCTTTCATTATACTTTACTTCTAAAGCACCAGCACCTTTTAATAGTTCATCAATTTTAGTGTGCTCCATATTTTGTTTTGCATCAATTGCGATGATAAAACGATCATCAGTTGCACGTAAATCCATTACTCTTGGTGCTCTTCCCGGAAACAAGTGGGTAGAAGCATAGTAAGATCCTACAAGGCCAAAAGCACAAAATAAAATCGTTAACTCAAAAGTTATTGGAATAAAATCTGGTAAAGCGAAGTGGGTTTTACCACCAATGTTAATCGGCCAATCTACTACTGTAGCTAAATAAACTCCAGTTAGCATAGTTATCGTTCCGGTAATACCGAAAAAGAACGCAGCTATATCTAACCTAGATCTTTTAACTCCTAATTTTGCTTCGATGCCGTGGATAGGCATAGGCGTATACACATCATGTATCTTGATGTTATTTTCCTGCAATTTTTCGATGCCATGCATCATTTCATCAGGATCGCCAAAACTGCCTAAAATATATTTGATATTACTCATTGTTATATTTTTGCGTATTCTTCTTGTTTAACACTATCAAATTTATCTAAAGACTCTATGTACTCAGCTACTTGTTCTTTATCCAAGTGACCGTCTTTGATTAATTCCATTTTAGATTGCTCACTCGCACTCTTCAACAATAATTTCACCTCTGCTATCGCGATAGAAGGTAATACTCTTAAGAACAATAGGAATAATGTAAAGAATACACCTATAGATCCTACAAATACACTTACATCAACCCATGTTGGATAGAACATTGCCCAACTTGATGGTAAATAATCACGGTGTAATGAGGTTACAATAATTACGAAACGCTCAAACCACATACCGATGTTAACCACGATAGATAAAATCCAAGTAGCTGCAATGCTGGTACGGATTTTTTTGAACCATAACAACTGCGGAGAGATTACGTTACAGGTCATCATCATCCAATATGCCCACCAGTAAGGACCAGTAGAACGGTTAATGAAGGCGTATTGCTCATACTCTGAACCAGAGTACCAAGCGATAAAGAACTCAGTTAAGTAAGCCACACCTACAATTGAACCGGTTAAGATGATAATCTTATTCATCGATTCGATGTGGAACATGGTGATGTAATTTTCTAAACCTAATACTTTACGTGCAACCAATAATAAAGTTAACACCATCGCAAAGCCTGAGAAAATTGCCCCAGCCACAAAGTATGGAGGGAAAATGGTCGTGTGCCATCCCGGAATTACCGAAGTTGCAAAGTCCATAGATACAATCGTGTGTACCGAAAGTACTAGTGGAGTTGAAATACCTGCTAAGATTAGAGACACCGCCTCAAAACGTTGCCAAGTTTTTACGTTACCAGTCCACCCGAAAGAAAGAATAGTATATACTTTTTTACGCATACCTACTGCTCTATCTCTAATCGTTGCGATATCAGGTAATAAACCTGTATACCAGAACAATAAGGATACTGAGAAATAAGTTGAGATCGCAAACATATCCCATACTAATGGCGAGTTAAAGTTTACCCAAAGTGAACCAAACTGATTTGGTAAAGGTAATACCCAATACGCCAACCATGGTCTACCCATGTGAGATACTACGTATGTTGCGGCGCAGATAACGGCGAAAATGGTCATCGCCTCTGCAGAACGATTAATAGAGTTACGCCAATTTTGACGGAAGAGTAGCAATACTGCAGAAATTAGCGTTCCTGCGTGACCAATACCTACCCACCATACGAAACCGGTGATATCCCAAGCCCATCCAACTGTTTTATTTAAACCCCATGATCCGATACCGAACCAAAAAGTATAACTCACGGCAACTACCCAAAGTGTAGCACCGCAAAGTGCGATGATAAAGCCAATCCACCAAGCCCTGTTAGGCTTGTTCTCTACCGGTAGTAAAATATCATTCGTAATTTGAGCATACGTAATGTCTTTACCGGTAATTAATGGTTCTCTTAAAATTGATTCGTTATGTCCTGACATAATTTATAGTGCTGTAAGTACGGCTTAAGCGTGTACTTCTTTAGTTTCTGAATCTATATTTCTAATTTTCGTCATATAACCAATACCTGGTTGTACGTTGATCTCTTCTAAAACGTAATACGTACGTTCACTACGCAATAATTTCGATACTTCTGAATTTGGATCGTTTCTATCGCCGAAGATAATCGCGTTAGCCGAACATGCTTGTTGACAAGCCATTTGGATATCTCCGTCTTTTAGTGCACGTTTTTCCATCTTAGCTGTTAATTTACCAGCTTGGATACGTTGAATACACATAGAGCATTTTTCCATAACACCACGAGAACGTGTAGTTACATCTGGATTTAATACTAATTGTGTAAACTCATTGTTTAAGTAGTTATCGAAACGTGAATCATTCCAGTAGTTAAACCAGTTGAAACGACGAACTTTGTATGGACAGTTGTTTGCGCAATAACGTGTACCTACGCAACGGTTATAAGCCATGTGGTTTAAACCATCTGATGAGTGTACAGTTGCTAATACTGGACAAACTGTTTCGCAAGGTGCATGATCACAGTGTTGGCATAACATAGGTTGGTGAACAACTGAAACATTATCTAAATTGCTCATATGAGCGATTTCTTTTTCTTCAGTTACATTTTCACCTGTTTTCTCATCGTTAAAGCTGTAATAACGATCGATACGCAACCAGTGCATTTCTCTACGTCTACGAACCTCATCTTTACCTACAACAGGGATATTATTTTCTACGTTACACGCAACAATACAAGAACCACAACCTGTACAAGCATTCAAATCGATTGCCATTACCCAGTCGTTACCTAATTTCTCGTATTTATCTGTTGTCCATAAATCGTAAACTTTATGTTTATGGTGATTACCAGAACCAGCAGCTGGATCTTTTAAGTAATCTTTTAAACTCGCTTCGCGAATGATATTTCTACCTTCAAATGAATAGTGCGTTTGTGTTTGCGCTAATTCATCTGTCATTCCTGTTCCACTTAATTTAACAGTAGTCGCATATTTTAATGTGCCGTTGTTAAAGCTTACAAAAGGGAAAGCGTTTTTACCAACATTATCACCAGCTTTACCAACTTTAGTACGTCCATAACCTAAAGCTACAGAAGCAGTACCCATTGCTTGGCCTGGCTGAATTAATACAGGTAAATCAATTGATGTTCCTTTTTCATCTTTAATCGTAACTACATCAAATTCTTTGAAACCAGATGCTTCAGCTTGCTTAGGTGAAAGTGCTAAATAGTTATCCCAAGTTACTTTAGAAACTGGATCAGGTAATTCTTGTAAGAATGCATTGTTAGCATGTTTACCATCACGCATCGGAATGCTTTCGTATACATGTAATTCTAAGGTATCCTTTCCATTTCCTTTAGCTAAAGCTTTACTGCTATTTGCAATTGAAGTAGCAACTGCATCTAAAGATAGCGCAAAGTTATAAGCACCAGCAGATTTTGCAGGGGCAATAACTACTCCACTTTGTAATACATCGTTCCAAGTTTTACCTACAGTAGGTAAAATGTTTTTCTCCCAATTGTTACGTACATATTGGTAGTAATCTTGAACCGCAGCATCAGACCAGATTAATAAACTTTGTTCTGCCTGACGTGAGTTGAATACAGGATTAATGGTTGGTTGTACTATTGAATAGAAACCTTCGTATGTATTTGCATCACCCCATGATTCTAAATAATTAGGTGTAATGGCAACAGCATCACAAAGATCTGAAGTTTCATCAACTCTATCTGAGAAAGAAACTTTCAATGCTACTTTAGCTAGTGCATCTGTAAATGCTTTCGAATTAGTTGCATCATAAACAGGGTTTGAATTTAAGAAGAATACCGCAGCAACTTCTCCTCTGTTCATTTCATTAATTAATTCTGCAAATTCTGCATCGTTACCTTCGTAACGTTTATTTGCATTATCTAAATCAATAGTAGTGCCGTAACTGCCAATAGCGGAGTTAATTGCATTTACTAAAGTTTGAGTAGAAACATCATTAGAACCAGAAACCACTAGAGATTTTCCTTTGTTCTGAAGCAATTCTTTAGCAACTAATTTTAAAGCTTTATCGGCATTGGTATTGTTACCTAATGTTCCGCCAGCTAAATTGCTTCCAGTAATTGCATTATATAAGGTAATTAAAGCTGGACCTTCTTCAGATAATTTAATTGGAATACGTGTATCAGCATTAGTACCAGTTAAGCTCATACCAGTTTCAAACTGAAAGTGGCGAGACATTTTACCTTTTTCTAACGATTTATGATTTCTGTTAGAAACATATTGAGCAGTAAATTCTTCTCCACTAATCCAAGTTCCTAAGAAATCGGCAGCGAAACTTACAATTAAGTCTGCTTTATCAAAGTTATATTTTGGCAATACGGCTTTACCAAAGCTATTTTCATTTGCTTTGATGATACCTGTATAAGATACCGGATCGTATTGTACATGTTTTGTAGTAGGGTATTTAACCGCGAAATCTGTAACAACTGCTTTAGCCGATGGGCTATTTAAGCTAGATGATACAATACGGATTTTTTTACCTGATGCTTGTGCTTTGTTTAATTCACCTTTAACAAACTCGTCTAATTTACTCCAAGTTGTTTCAGATTTTTTAAGCAAAGGCGCTTTTAATTTAGATACATCGTACAAATCTAATACAGAAGCTTGCGCTTGTGCATCTGTACCTGTACTAAATATACCAGCATTTGGATTAACCTCTATTTTAATTGGTCTACCAACTACTGTTTTAACCAATACGCTTTGACCTTTAAAAGTCGAAACATAATAGTTAGGGATACCTGGTACAACCTCTTCCGGTCTAATTAAATAAGGAATTGATTTGTGTACAGGTGTTGTTTGACAAGCTGCTAAGGTTACCGCACCTAAACCAAAACCTAAGGCTTTTAAAAAGTCACGGCGTGGGGTAACGGTACTTAATCCTGCTTCACTTAAAACATCTTCTATTGGAAGTGGCTCTGCAAATTCGTTTTTGTTGTTTTCAACAAAATCGGGAGTGTTTTTAAGCTCCTCTAAGCCTTTCCAGTATTTTTTATTGCTTTCCATTTAAGCTCTATTACTGTTTATCGAACGTTCTTTACTAAACTCTATTAATTAATAATGGCATTTACCACACTCTAAACCACCTAACATGGCTGGAGTAATTTTTTCGCCTTTTTTAATTTTCTCATGCGCTGCAATAATGTTCGCATAGAAAGCATCATTTTTCTTACCAGAGATATCTGCATCTTTATGGCAATTGATACACCATTTCATAGTTAATGGAGAATACTGATAAATTTCTTCCATTGTATTAACCGGACCATGGCAAGCGAAACATACTGGATCTTTTGGATTAATGCCTTTTTCTTTACGAATTGCTGCTTCTCCAACTACTACGTGTTGTGAGTGATTGAAATAAGCGAAATCTGGCAAGTTGTGAACACGAACCCACTCGATTGGTTTTTCTTTCGTTTTATCGTAAGTCTGTTTATCAGCATCGTAACCTAAAGCATTGTATATTTTCTGAATTTCTGGAGAAATCTGACCGTCTTCTGTTCTAGCTTGTACGTTTTTATGACAGTTCATGCAAACGTTAAGTGAAGGAATAGTAGAGTTTTTTGATTTAAATGCACCAGAGTGGCAATATTGACAATCGATTTGATTGATACCAGCGTGTAATTCGTGTGAGAATTTAATTGGTTGTACGGGCTGATACCCTGTATGTACACCTGTTTCCCACATGCCCATCCAACCGAATGAACCTAATACAATGATTAAACACAGTACAAAGAAGGCAACAAACTTTTTGTTTTTAAATAATTTTCTAACGCCTGTAGCAAGAGATACATTTTCTTCTTCAACAATGTCGATACCTTGTTTTTGTAGAATTAAGCGCTCTAACATTTTTACTGCACGGCCTAAAACCACCAATACAATAATAGATAGAATGATGATGGCAATAATACCAACGATAGAAAGACTTGAAGTGCCTTCGTCTTGAACAGCAGCACCTGCTTCTGCAACTTTCTTCGGCTCTCCTGCTTTAGCGTAAGCGATGATGTTTTTAATTTCTTCATCTTTCAACGTAGGGAATGCAGTCATCTCTGAAGGAGAAAACTTTGCAGCCTCTATCGCTTGTGCATTTCCAGATGCTCTTAAAGCAACGTTGTTTTTAATCCACGCAAGTAAAAAGGTTTCATCCAATTCATTCACTTTTGGAGTAAGTGCTGGACCTGTAGCATCATGATCTAGCGCATGGCATGAAGCACATTTTGCTTTGAATAATGTTCTACCAGCTACTACATCTTGCGCCTGTGTTACAGTTACAATTAAAAAAGATAAAGACGCAAAAACAAATGCCGACTTCCAAACTTTCTTAAAAATTAATGAGATATTCCTCATAATGAGTATTTTATGCTATTTTTTGAAATAAATTTTAAATCTAGGTGATGATTTGACTTAGCCATTCAGAAAGATTTGAACAAAAGTAAAATTTATTAAGATACCAATGACATATTAATGACACTGAAATACAATTTATAATCATTCTAAATTATTGCATTTTCTGCTTTAAACGATAAAAAATCAGCAATTTTTAAAATACTGCTGATTCTCTTACGCTTATCTTTTCGAAAAAAATTTGGAGATATAATAATAAGTAAATACGCTGTTTATTTGCTTGACTCATTTAATAAAAAACAGAATCATTTTACGCGTAATCGTCATTGCGAAGTACGAAGCAATCTTACAACAATGACTAAATTACCTAACCTAACGCTTTAGGATTGCTTCGTGCCTCGCAATGACGATTTGATTACATTTTCAATATCCATGCAAAAATCAATGGAGCTACGATTGTAGCATCAGATTCTACTATGAATTTAGGTGTATGAATATCTAATTTACCCCATGTAATTTTCTCATTTGGTACAGCACCAGAATAAGAGCCATATGAAGTTGTAGAATCAGATATTTGACAGAAATAACTCCAGAATGGAATATTCTCCATTTCCATATCTTGATATAGCATAGGTACTACACAAATCGGGAAATCGCCAGCAATACCCCCACCAATTTGGAAAAAGCCAATTCCTTTACCAGCAGAGTTTGCGATATACCAATCGGCCAAATACCCCATATATTCAATACCACTTTTCATGGTTGTTGCCTTTAATTCATTTTTCATCACATAAGATGCGAAGATATTTCCCATTGTCGAGTCTTCCCATCCTGGCACTACGATTGGTAAATTCTTTTCGGCAGCTGCCAACATCCATGAATTTTTAGGGTCAATTTCATAGTATTGCTCCAAATCTCCACTCAATAACATTTTGTACATAAACTCATGTGGAAAATAGCGTTCGCCTGAAGCATCAGCATCTTTCCAAATTTTGTGAATGTGTTTTTGCAAACGACGAAATGCTTCCTCTTCTGGAATACACGTATCGGTTACACGGTTATAATGGTTTTCTAATAAATCCCATTCATCTTGTGGACTTAAATCACGGTAGTTAGGAACGCGTTTATAATGCGAGTGTGCAACAAGGTTCATAATATCTTCCTCTAAGTTTGCACCTGTGCAAGAAATAATAGCCACTTTATCTTGTCTAATCATTTCTGCCAAAGAAATACCCAATTCTGCTGTACTCATTGCACCTGCAAGGGTAATCATCATTTTTCCACCTTCATCTAAATGGGTTTCGTAACCTTTAGCTGCATCCATCATTGCCGCAGCGTTAAAATGAAGATAGTTAGTCTCCATAAATTTCGATATCGGTCCTCTTGTCGTACTCATTTGTATATTTTTATTGTTTGCTGCAAAAGTACAGTTTTTAGGTTAACTGTTAAAACTGGTTGATGGTTTAATAGAAACTGTTAATTGAAAACTGCTAACTAAATTAGGGTGTTTTAACCTATTGTGTTCGGCAGGAAGGTATTCATTCCGCTATATCTTTTGTCAAAAGAAGCCAAAAAGCATCATGCTTCTACCGATAGCTATCGGTACGTTAACGCAAAATAGTCGCCTATTAACCAAATTTATTATGAAAACCCTTGGCTTTTAAATTTTTACAATCTAAAAAAGAGTGTCAAAGTAAAATCGCCCTTATCATAGTCGTATTTAGTCAATAGCTAGAGCACTATTAATCCGCATTTAACCGAATTAACGCGGACTAGATGCGGACTAGATGCGGATTTGCCTAGAAGAAGACAAGACTGAAAGTGCTAGTATTGCTAAGGGAATATTAGACTGTTCTATATTAGGGCTAGCGCTATCATCATAAATTATAACTGTGTTGATGTATGGTATATGAACTTCAAGGATACCAATGTCTCTAATTAAACTTTTAACCAATAATTCCTTTACTTTGTGGCGATGAAAAAAACCTTAATCTTCTTTTCGCTATTTCTATTGGCTAATTCAGTTTGGGCGCAGAAAAAACTAATTCAAAAATTATTATCCAACGAAAAAGATACCACTCGTAAGGCTAGTTTTATGCCTATACCCGTATTGGGCTATGCACAAGAAACAGGGTTTGAATTTGGCTTAGGTGCGCTTTACTCGTTTTATATGGATAGAAAAGATACCACAAACCGGAGCTCTAATTTCTCGGGCACGGCTTCTTACTCTACTAAAAAGACATATAACTTAACACTAAAAGGTGATGCTTGGACAAAAGGCAATCGCTATCATTTTATTGGCGAAGTACGGTTTAAAAAAACACCTTTCAATTTTTACGGTATAGGGAATAACACGCAAAAAAGTGATGAAGATAAGTTGGTACAACAACAAATAAAAATCTTGTTAGATGCAGAAAAAACGTTTATTAAAAATGCCTATACTGGACTCTCTTTAGGGTTTGAAAACTATAGTTTTACTGATAAAATGATAGGTGGAATTTATAGTTCGTCACCAATTTTACACGATAGAGCAGGCGGTTCGGTCGTATATGTTGGTTTATCTCAAAGTTACGATACTAGAAACTCTAATAATTACCCCACAAAAGGTTTTTTTGGAAGAATAACCTATCAATATGCGCCTGATGTTTTTGGTGGTAGTCATTTTACAGGCAGCCAAATAAAGGTGAATGTGCGTAATTTTTGGTCGTTGGCGTCAAAAGTAGTTTTAGGTGTTCAGGGCTTGTATCATACGGTGCAGGGTACACAAACACCATTTTATCTTTTACCACAATTGGGTAATGATGAAATTATGCGTGGCTATTATACGGGACGTTATCGCGACGAAAATTTACTAGCCGCACAAGCCGAATTACGCTACCGTTTTATGAATAGGTTTGGCATTGTTGCCTTTGCTGGTGGCGGAAAAGTTTTCGCTAATGGCAATCTTTCTCTCGATGATTTAAAACCTAATTATGGTGTCGGTGGAAGATACTTCTTTGATACCGCCAAAGGATTAAGTGTTCGTTTGGATTATGGTGTAGGAGAGAAAAAAGTAAATGAAAAGCGTCAGAGTGGGTTTTATATTAGTTTAGCGGAGGCGTTTTAAGCCCCTTGTCATTCCGACATCGGAGGAATCTTTAGTATTTTAACTAAGAGATTCTTCGCTGCGCTCTGAATGACAAATAAGGGTTAATTGATTACTACACTCCAATAGAATGAATAATTTTTAAGAAGAGTAGTATTCTATAGCCATATAAACACACTAAGAACAAGAGCATGGTTACTACAGACCCAATAAGTGATTGCAGTACTGAGGCTCTATAAAATCTCCTTGCAGCAAAAAAGTAATATACTCCGAAAATTATCCAAGCTGTTAGCGCACTCACCAAATCATAGGTGCTATCGTAATTACCTTTTACAAAAAAATAGTAATAGGGATTTGTGATGCAGGAACCAATAAAAGTGTAAAAAAACAATAAGAAGGCAAACAGGTATGTACTAAAAATTAAATGCTCTGAAAGGTATCTCCTTCTGTACACCAAAATACCACCTATTGCTAATAAAGGAATAAAAGCAACTAAAAAAGCTTTTGATTCTATCCCCATCTTTTGGTTAAAGATCGTAGCAACAACTTTAAATTGTTCATTTGTAGGTGCAACCTGATCTATAATTTCTTTAGAGTGAAATTCTGTAAATGGATAGAAATTATAAAAGCTAGTTAAAGGAGTAGAAAACAGGTTATTCTGTCCAATTAACAAGAAATAAAAGATATTACAGACAAAGAACAGAGCAAATGGGCGCATAAATGGCACTCTTTTACCTCTGCAAAAATCTAACGCTAATAAACCAGGTTTAGTAATTAAAAGCTTTACCGACTTAAAGAATTTATTATCGAAATGGGTAATGCCTTCTATTGATTCTTCAGCATAGTGCTTCAACGCTAAATCATGAAGCTCAAATCTTTTCTCTCCACAAACGCTACAATAATTCCCAGTTAATACTGATCCGCAAGAAATGCATGCTGTTTTATTTTCGGCAGTAGAATTAACTGTTGTATGGTGGCGCATGAGTTTAGATTTAGAACTAATTTCGATAATTATCTATCGTAAAGCAAATGAAATTTCATCTGTAATCTATTAATTTAAAGTCGATTATATCATACTACTTATAAATCAAAAATATTTCTCAATTATCTATCGGCTGGTGTCTTCACCTGCCGAAACTTGAATAATAAATTCTAAGCATCTGAGGCTTATTGAAGCATTTCGGTCGGTGAGACACCGACAGATAGGTAAACTTGAAAGTGGCTTTTAAATTCTTTTCTCTTAAAAAGATTTCTCAATTTAGCTATATCCACAACTTGTTAATCTCCTATCATGAAGAAATTATTCTTTTTGTTATTATTACCGCTTTCAGTTTTCGCTCAAAAGTTTACTGCTGCTGAAATTTCAGCGTATCAAGCACAAGCTAAAAAAGTAACTATTATACGAGATAATTGGGGCATCCCGCATGTGTATGGTAAAACAGATGCTGAGGCTGTTTTTGGATTATTGTATGCGCAGTGTGAGGATGATTTTAAACGTGTAGAACTTAATTACATAGAAAAATTAGGCAGACTAGCCGAAATCAATGGCGAACGAAGTCTTTATAATGATCTGCAAATTCGTTTATTAATAGATTCGACTGAAGCTATAGCTGATTATCAAAAAGCACAACCATGGCTTAAGAAATTATTAGATGCCTATGCCGCTGGGATTAATTATTACCTGTACAAAAATCCGCAAGTTAAACCTGCTTTATTGCAGCGCTTTAAACCTTGGTACGCTCTATTATGGACTGACGGTAGTATTGGTGCAATTAATACAGCAGATTTAACACTAGAAGAACTTAAGAAGTTTTATACTGGCGATCATTCCCCGACAGCCCATGTTCCTGTTATAAAAGATCAACACAGTGGATCAAATGGATTTGCTTTTGCACCATCGATGACTGAATCGGGGAATGCAATTTTGTACATCAATCCGCATACTACCTTTTATTTTAGACCAGAGGTGCAAATGCAAAGCGAAGAAGGTTTAAATGCGTATGGTGCTGTAACGTGGGGTCAGTTTTTTGTATACCAAGGTTTTAACGAGCATTGCGGTTGGATGCATACCTCTAACAATGTAGATATTGCCGATATGTACGCGGAAAAGATCACAAAATCTATGCATTATAGTTATTTATACGAGTATAATGGCATCAAAACACCTGTCGTACAAAAACAGATCGCAATAAATTATAAAGAAGGGAATGTGTTGAAAACAAAGAAATTCGTTGGTTATTTCACCAATAATGGACCTGTTATGGCGATAAGAGATGGCAAATGGATTAGTTTGAAATCTAAAAACAGAAACACGCAAAGTTTGGTGCAAAGCTGGCTGCGTACCAAAGCCAAAAGCTTTAGTGATTATCAGAAAGCGATGGACTTAAAAGCAAATGCATCTAACAATACGGTTTATGCAGATGCACAGGGAAATATCGCCTATTGGCATGGGAACTTCATCCCAATACGAGACAAAAAATACAATTGGAGTGAGGTGGTAGACGGTTCTACATCAGCTACAGCGTGGAAAGGCTTACACCCTGTGAAAGATATGGTCCATGTGTATAATCCACCAAATGGCTGGTTACAAAATTGTAATTCTACTCCGTTTAGCTCGGCAGGAAAAAATAGTCCAATTAAAGCTAATTACCCAACCTATATGGCTCCAGATGGAGAGAATTTTAGGGGTGTTGCTGCTGTTAAATTATTAAGCAGACCTGTAAAATATACGTTGGACAAAGTGATTGCCACTGGTTACGATAGTTATATGCCGGGTTTTGAAGTGTTAGTTCCGGCTTTATTAAAAGCGTATGCCCAATTACCACAAAGTGATCCATTACTGGAAGAATTGAAAGCGCCAATTTCTATTTTAAAAGAGTGGGATTATAGATCAGGTGAAAATTCTGAAGCTACTACTTTAGCAAGTGAATGGGCTCCACGATTAACTTCGGCAATACGCAAAGTATACATTAATCCTGGAGATATGGATCAGGTGGAAGCGACTACTGTATTTGCAAAAAGTGCTCGGCCAAATGAGTTATTAGATCCATTAAAAGTTACTCTTGCGGATTTAACCAAACGCTTTGGCAAATGGGATATTGCATGGGGAGAAGTGAATCGCTTTCAGCGCTTAACTGGTGCTATTACTGAAAAATATGATGATAATTCACCTAGCATTCCTGTAGGTTTTGGTTCTGCAATGTGGGGCCAATTGGGTTCTTTTATTAGTACTACGTTTAAAACAAATAAACGTTATGGGTATAGTGGCAATAGCTTTGTTTGTGCAGTTGAGTTTGGTAAAAGGATTAAAGCAAAATCTATTTTAGCTGGTGGCAATAGCGGAGACCCAACGTCAAAGCATTTTAACGATCAGGCATTAATGTATAGCAAAGGACAATTTAAAGATGTGTTGTTTTATAAGGAAGATGTGCTTAAACATGTAGAGCGGAGTTATCAACCTGGTGAATAAGTGATTTTTAGCCGCAGATGCGCAGATTTATGTTTTTCTAATTCAATTTTTAATCTGCGGCTTATGATTTAATTAAAGAAATTTCGGTCGGTGAGACACCGACCGATAAGCAAAAAGTGATACTACACTACAGGCGTTAGAAAGATTAAAATTAACCACATAGGGACATAGTTAACATAGGAATTAGCTTTGTGTACTATGTTTCTATGTGGTAAAACATATCAACCGATAGGCAACATTAAACTATTGAGAAATTTTATAAATGCTGCCAACTGGTTCTGTTACTGTATACTTTTTAAGAAGTGCATCGTATTCAATTTTGTCGCCACTTATTTTATACCCTTCTGGAGTTGTCAAAGTTGCTACATGAGCAGTTATTATATTAGAATTTTTATCTACTGTAACCACTTTGGCGTTAAACAAATATTTATCAATATTTAATTTCACCTTACCACTTACTATCAAGGTTTTATCCATTATGGTATTCATTTTTAACGAATCATTATCTGCCTTTAATTTAGTGACTAACTCGTATGCATCAGAGTTTACTTGAATAGTATTGCCAGGCGTTTTATTAGTGATGTACGTTCCTTTTTTCACATCGTAAATGATATACTTTTCTGCTACAGTAATTCCGCTTTTTAAAGTAAGCTTGGCATCTTTTGCAGTTAGCTTTTTATTTCTTTTATCAAATGCAATTTCTTCAGCTGTTAACCTATTTTCACCTATTGAGATTACTCCTTTTTTGAGATAAGAAACATCGTATTTTGTATCAACAGTTATGTTCGAGGAAGAGATGATTATAGGTTTGGGATAGATTTTAGCTTGTGTATTTTGAACTACATTTCCTTTTGCCTTAAGAGCTTTATATGTTCCTCTTTTCGAATCATAGATAATTGATTCAGAAGAAAGAATTTTATTTTTAGTAGTTATATTAGCTCTTTTTGCACTAATGATTTCATTTTTTTTATCCCAAATGATTTCTTCAGCTTCTAGTTTATTCTCTCCTATTTCCATTTTACCTTTTTCGATATAGGAAATGTTGTTTTTCACATCTACAGTTAATTTTGAAGATGAAATTAATACTGGCTTAGGATAAACCGTTACAGCTATACTTTCTCCTTTTTGGCCATCTTTAGACGTTTTACTCGCTTTTTTATTCAATGGCTGATTTTGATTTGGTTTAGGAGGCAATTGTAATGATGCTCCTTTCATATTCGATTCTATTTCCTCATCTGTTCGCAAGTTTTCTTTATAGCGCAGTATTCCGTTTACAATTGCTTCAGCCAATTCATTCTGCTTAGCTTCGTTGGTAATCGTTTTTAAATCCTGTTCATTCGTTAAATAGCCCATCTCTAATACTAAGCCGGCTGCAGTAGAATTTTGTAATAGAAATAATTTCTTTTGAATTGGTTTATTGCCCGTTTTAATACCTTCTATAGTTTTTAGATTTTGATATAACCCATAGGTCATGCTAGTTGATTTAAACCAATTCAATTTCTTGTCAGAAGTTGGTGTGTACATTTCTATTCCATTTCTTGAACCATTAGTTTTAATCGGTTCACTGTTTACATGGATAGAAAGCAAAAAGTCTCCTTGTGGTTTTAATCTGTCGGCTAAGCTTAAACTCTCATCACTAGCACGAGTAGTAACTACTTTAATTCCTTTTACTTCTGCCAATGCTTTAATCTTTTTTGTAAATGCTAAGGCGATATCTTTTTCTTTGTAGCCTTTCATTTCAGCTCCACTTTCTTTACCTCCATGACCTGCATCCAATATTAAAGTGAATTCATTTCCATTTGTTGTTTTAGGAAGAACGTCTACAACATCTATCGTAAAACCCCATAGCAATCCCAATCCAATTGGCAATGCTAACAAGTACATTAATTTTTTCATGTTTTTAGATTTTGAGTTAAATAACATTTTTATTCTTTCTTTAATGGGGCTTTTCACAAAGTTGTGAATGAGCGGCATTGTATTTTTGCTGACGGCTAATTTTAATAATAGATGAGCATACTGTTCTGTTCCAACGTTTAGCGATGTGGCTTCATCTGCCTCGTATTCATGTGTTTGTTCTAATGCCTTATCGTACAAATAAACTATCGGATTAAACCATAACACTGCTTTAGCGATCATTAACAGAATTTTATCTATTGAATGAAGTTGTCTAGCATGTACCTCTTCGTGTCGAAGCAAAACTTGTAATTCAGTTTCTGTTAAGCTATTTTGATCGATAAAAACATAGTTAAAGAAGGAACAATTGGTAAATCCTACACTTTTAGCTACTAATTTTAGCCCATTCACTTCGTGTGCTTTTGTTCTAGTGTGTTTGTACAATTGAAATAATCGCCATGCGGCTACTGCTAACAAACCAACAACAATAGCAGCATAAACATATGGAAGCAAGCCGTACCAATTAAATGGTTCAATCTCAGTATCTCCAGTTCCTGCACCAACAACAATTGGCGTGGTAAAAGCAGCTCCTCCTAGGTCGACATCTTGCAAAACAGTCGGTTGTTCAATTATTGCGCTTTGCTCAACTTCTCTTTCTATCGTAAACTGCAATGCAGGAATAATTAAGCTAAGTACTAAACTGCCTAGTAAATAAAATCGATTAATCTTAAAAAAGGTTAGTTTCCTTAAAACCAATAGATAAAAGGCAAAGAATAACACAGTACAAGCGCTTACTTTTAAGAGGTAGTTGAACCATTCCATAGCTAGCTTTTTTTAATTAATTAGATCTTAATTCAAGAACTCCATCGTATTTACCTACTAAATCAGGATATAATCTTGCAAATTCACTACCTCCCTTTTCGCAAGCCGAAACCTTATTGTATTTTTCAATCATTACTTTTTTAAGTCCTGCTGCTTGACTTTCAGTATAAGGAACTCCGTCTACATAGATCATTACTTTTCCATTTCTAGGAAGTTCAATAGCAGCGGAACTGCCTTTTGCCGTTTTTATGACTGCTACATCATGTGCTTCACCACTTCTTCCTATTTCTGTATATCTTTCATAATACACTTCTTCTTCCGTATTCGCTTTTCTACTTCTAGCTATAGGTAGTTCTGTTACAGCTGCAAAAACTTGGGTACCTTTTATTCCTGTAGTTCTATTAGCAATCGCTCTGCCTTGTGCATCTATTATTTCTCCATAAATAGTTGTAGCAACTTTTCCTTGTACTCCAGTAACACCAACTCCTGTTATTCTATTAACAGATGGTCTTACCTCTGTAATTACACCTCCATTAACAGAGATAGCATTTAATTTTTCCACACCAGCTACTCTTTCAGTTATTGCTCCTTCTCCAGTTATCGTAACCGCAGCTACCTCAGCTCTTTTCTCAGTAGCTCTTACTACATTACCAGCAACCACTGTATTTTCTGTAGCTTTTACCTGGACACCGCTAACTTTAATGGGCACTTCTTTTACTTCCAGAGGCGCAGTTCTACCTACTATTCTTACTTCTTTTACTTCGCTTTCTTTTGACTGGGCATAAACCACATTTACAGCGAAGCCCCACACTAATACTAAACCTATTGGCATTGCCAATACATACCTAAATTTTTTCATTTCTTTTGATTTTGAGTTGTATAACATTTTAATTCTTTCTTTTAATGGACTTTTCACGAAGTTGTGGATGAGTGGCATATTGCTTCTCACTACTGCTAACTTTAATAAAAGAGTAGCATAAGGTGTTGTCCCAAAATCTTGGGACGTCACCTCATCCGCTTCATATTCGTGTGTTTGTTCTAATGCCTTATCGTATAAATAAATGATGGGGTTAAACCATAATATGGCTTTTGTAATCATTAACAAAAGCTTATCAAATGAGTGGTATTGTTTTGCGTGTACTTCTTCATGTTTCAGCAATAGCTCTAATTCTTTATCTGTTAAGCTATTTTGATCTATAAAAACATAGTTGAAAAAAGAGCAATTGGTAAAGCCATTCGTTTTGGATACTAATTTCAGCCCATTAATTTCACGCGTTGGTTCTCTTGTAAAGCTTAGCAACTGAAACAAGCGCCATGCAGTGATTAGCAATAAACCTGCAACAAGTACTTTATACGTTGAAATCAATAAGAATTGCCAATCTAAATGTGGAGTTACTATTGGGGTGGCAACTTGGGTACCATTTGCAATTGGAGTTTCTGGTTGAAAAATTACACGGTTAACGATTTCAGGAGCGGCTCGTTCTACTTTAAAATTTAACGTTGGAATAATAAAACTCAACACCAATGCTGCAAGCAAATAAAAACGATTGGCTTTAAAAAAGGTTAATTTGCGTAAAAACAGTAGGTAAAATGCAAAGAACAACCCAGAGCATACACTTACTTTAAAAAGATAGATGAGCCATTCCATACTTATGATTTTTTATTAATTAAAGCTTTTAATTCTTCGATATCACTTTCGCTCAATTTCTCTTCTTTTACCATAAATGATAATAAGCTTGTTGGCGAATTATCGAAGTAACCCGAAAATAGTTTGGAGAAAGTAGTCTTGGTATAATCTTCTTTACTGATGGCTGGAAAATACTCGTAGGTTTTGCCATAGGCTTTATAGCTTACATAACCTTTCTTTTCTAAGAGCCTAACAATTGACGAAATGGTATTATATGGTGGTTTAGGTTCCTCCTCTAATTCGTCGATGATATCTTTTACAAATGCCGTTTGCAGTTTCCACAGAACTTGCATGATGCGCTCTTCTGCCTTAGTTAATTCTTCCATAGACTAAAGCTATAACTTAATTTTCAGTTATACAACTAAAAAATACGTTATAAAAATTAAAGCATTGATTATTAGCGTAATAATTTTAAATCTAGGGTTATTCACTTAAGCTATGAAATGTAAATGGAGATAATTATCGATAATAATATGCGATATTGTTTTAGCCGCAGATGCGCAGATTAAAAATGATCAAGAGAAATAATTTGCTCATTTGCGGCTAAAATTTCGGTCGATGAGACACTAAACGATAGATAAATTAAGTAACTTTCTATGCTTTCTATGTGCCTATGTGGTAAAGGATTAAAACTTAATCTTAAAGTGATCTTTGGCTTGCTCAGTTTTAAACAGACTAGTTGTATACCACATATTTATGATATACGGTTCAAAAGAATTGATAGAACTAGTCTTTTGGGGTATAAATACTTAAAATCCAATCTGATATGTGTTTTTTTGGGAAATTAAAATAAACCCATGAAAAAATTAACAGTAATTGTAACTCTATTTGTAGCATTCACTTTAGCTGCCTGTAAAAAAAATCCAACAACACCCACGATACCTACTAAATCTTTAAAAGAAGCATTGGTTGGTAAATGGAAATGGATGAAAAATGAAGGTGAGAGTTTTGATTCTAAAAATAACTCTTGGGTGAAATTAAGCGATGGAGAAGACTACAGTTCAAGAGATTGTTATCAGGAATATAAACTTGATGGTAGTGGTTTAGAACATTTTGTTTATTTAAATAATACAACCTATGATAGGGTTTTTACCTGGAGTATTAAAGATGAAAAGAATTTTTATTTTAAAAAAGATAATAATGTAAATACATTTAAAAATACCATCATTAAAATTGATGAACATACATTAATATATGCTAGTGAGGGAGCTATAGATGCAATTGGGCGGACGATAAGAGGTGTATCCTATTTCACTAAGTAAAAAATTACTCCTAAAATTTCCTGTATTAGCTGGGCAAAACCTATTGATACAATAAATAATTTCTCTATTGACTAGTGTCTCCATCTGCCGAAATTTTAGCAGTAGAATTTCGGTTGGTGAGACACTAACCGATAGGCAAAACGAGATATATTAAGTAAACCTTCCTATGCTTTCTATGTGTCTATGTGGTAAAAGGATTAGAACTTAATCTTGAAGTGCTCTTTGGCTTGTCCTTTTTTGAAATAAACTAAGCCTATCCAAAATAAATCGATGGTAACGGCAACCTGCGGATGGTTTTTGATTTCTTCCCACGCTTCTTTCATGCCTTTACTCCAATAGATATCATCAAAAATTAGCAATGAATTTTCATTGATTTTTGGCAAACACCAGTTAAAGTAATTCAGCGTTGCTTCTTTGGTATGGTTCCCATCTATATACACAAAGTCTAATTTTTCAGCTTCGTTTATCGCCTTTGGCAAAACATCATTAAAATTACCAACTTGTAATTCAATGTTATTTAAACCAAGTTCGTTAAAATTTTGGTAAGCGACAGCAGCAGTTTCTGGGCAACCTTCTATAGTTAATATAGCTGCTTCTGGGGCTGCTTTCGCTAAATATGCAGTTGTAATTCCTAGACAAGTGCCTAACTCAATCAGGTTTTGTGGATTTTGATTTACAACTAAACGGTAAATCAGCTGCGCTAAACGTGGATTTTTTAGTGCATTCTTTGCGATTTGACTTACTTTCTTTGTTCTATTTTTATTTAAATGTGAGCCTGCGCCTAAATCTGTTACGGTTATTAGCCTATCGTCATTTAAAAGTTTTTTTCGCTGATCTTCAATGCTATTGTATACTTTTTTTGCAGAAAAGTCGTAAATTACCTCATCAGTGAGCTTATAAACAAAAGGCGAGTGCGTACCGTGTCTACTATTAGCGGTAAGACGATGTTGAAGATAATCGACAAAGAATTGAAAAACCATAAGCACAAAAATAGGCAAACAGAAAATTGTAATTTGCATTTTTAATGGAAAATCTTGCAGAAATAGATGCTTTAGTTAAATTATTAGATGATCCCGATGAGGAAATCTATCAGCATGTGCAACAGCGCCTGTTAAGCTACGGTAATGAGGTAATTACGTATTTAGAAAGCGCTTGGGAACAATCTTTAGATACTTTATTACAAGAACGTATTGAAAATATTGTTCATACTATCCAGTTTAATAACGTTAAAGAAGATCTTAATTTATGGTATCAAAGTGGTGCATTTGATTTATTGCAGGGTGCTTTAATTATCAATCGTTATCAATATCCAGATTTAGATGAGCAAGCTATTATTAATCAGATTGAAGAAATAAAGCGAGAAATTTGGGTTGGTTTACAGTATGAGATGAGTTCTATTGAAAAGATTAAACTCATTAATCATGTTTTTTATAATCAGTATGGATTTGGTGGCAATACTAAAAATCATCACGATCCACAAAATTCATACTTAAATCAGGTTTTAGAAAGTAAAAAAGGAAATCAAATTTCTTTAGCTATTATTTATGCTACGCTAGCTCAAAAATTAGATATTCCAGTATATGGAGTGAATTTACCGCAGCATTTTATTTTAGGCTACATTGATGAGAGCAATGCTGAAAAAGAATATGGGGTGCTTTTTTACATTAATGCATTTAATAAGGGAGCAATTTTTGGCAAACACGATGTAGATCAGTTTTTACGTCAACTAAATCTAGAGCCACAACCTGGATTTTATTCACCATGTAGCAATACAGAAATTATCCGTCGCATTATTCGTAATCTAATTTCGGCCTACGAAAATTTGGGTGCTGCAGAAAAAGTAGAAGAGTTAAAAGAATTGCAGGATATTTTATCGGAGTAGGCTATTGCTTTAATAAGTCTTGAAAAGCGGCAATAAATTTTAATACGTTGGATAATGTTTCTGGATCCACAATTTCTAATTGATCGTTAATTTTTCCTTTAATTCCTTTGATCAATAAAGTTGTATTCTCATTAAATTTAGTCTCTAGCGTTTGCATAATTAATTGCAATTCTTCATTTGCTTTATCTCCAGAAGCTGATGCTGTAATTAATCCGACAGGCTTTTGAGAAAAGACAGTTGTAGAAACACACCATTCAATTGCATTTTTTAAACTTCCTGGTAAGCTGAAAATATATTCTGGTGTGCAAATCAATATGCCATCTGCTTCAGCAATATTTTTCCGAAAGCTAACTACACTTTCTGGCGGATGATCATTGTCAAGGTCTGGATTAAAGTGTGGAAGATTGGAAATCTCGTCAAAAATGGTAAAATCGAAAATTTCTCTCGATAGCGCTTCTATTTTAGCAACTAACTTAAGATTGGATGAATTCGCTCTTGTACTTCCAATAATTGCAAGTATTTTCTTTTTAGCAATCACAGTTTATTCTGACAATAGGTTATTGCTTCGCATCCAGTTTTTCATGGTTTCGAACCAATTTTCTTTTGTTGTGGTGTTATTTAAACCAAAACCATGTCCACCTGCTTGATAAATGTGCATTTCTGATGGTACTTTATTTTTGGCTAAAGCTTCATCATATGCTAAACTATTTTTAACTGGCACAGAGCCATCGTTATTTGCGTGAACTAAAAAAGTTGGTGGTGTTTGTGCATTTACGTGAAGTTCGGCAGAAAAGTAGCGCCTTTGCGCATCTGTAGGTTGATCGCCTACTAAGTTTTTAACTGAGCCAGCGTGAGCATAACTTCCGAAAGTAATTACTGGATAGATTAGCAAAGAGAAATTTGGTCTTAAACTGATATTCTCTTGGTTTTGAACTTTCATGTCGTTGTAATGAACGCTTAAGCTAGCTGCTAAATGTCCGCCAGCAGAAAAACCCATTACCCCAATTTTAGCGGGGTTTATTCCCCACACATTTGCATTTTTACGCACTAAATAAATAGCTTGCAATGCATCTTGTAGCGGTCCCATCGATTTATCCTCCATAATTAAATCGCTAGGCAAACGGTATTTTAGTACAAAAGCTGTTATTCCAACTTCGTTGAATTTTTTAGCCACATTATTGCCTTCTTTATCTATGGCTAATATTCCATAGCCACCACCTGGACAAATAATTACTGCTGTACCATTTGGTTTGGCAGGGATATAGGCTATTAACAGTGGGTCTGTAACTTTACTCACTCTCGTTACGCCATCTGCACCTGTTACTGTGGTTTCTTTATAATCTGCAGGCGGAGTTTTTGCTCCTGGAATTGCACCATTGTAAAGTGGAATAACTTGTTGAGCGTTTACTTCCATGACTATAAAAAGAGAAAATAAAAAAATGGATAATCGTTTCATTTAAATAAATATTACAAGTCTAAATCTATTAAAAATATTGCTGAATTTACATTTCGTCACCCTGAATACATTCAGCATGACGGCAATGCATATTAAAACTCCATTAAATACGCTTTCAAAAATTCGTTTATATCTCCATCAAGCACAGCTTGAGGATTTGAAGTTTGATAATTTGTTCGGTGATCTTTTACACGTCTATCATCCAATACATAACTTCTAATTTGCGAGCCCCATTCAATTTTCTTTTTAGAACCTTCAATTAGTGCAGTTTCTTCATCACGTTTTCGTTGCTCTATTTCATACAGTTGCGATTTCAATAAACGCAAGGCATTTTCTTTATTTTGTAACTGTGATCTAGATTCTTGATTTTTGATGATGATACCTGAAGGTTTATGATATAAACGAACTGCAGTTTCGACTTTGTTTACATTCTGTCCACCTGCGCCGCCTGCTCTGAACGTTTCGAATTCTACATCAGCCGGATTGATATCAATTTGGATCGTATCATCCACTAAAGGATACACATACACAGATGCAAATGAAGTATGACGACGAGCATTTGAATCGAATGGAGAAATCCGCACTAAACGGTGCACTCCATTTTCTCCTTTTAGGTAACCGTAAGCAAATTCGCCAGCAATTTCAATTGTTACCGATTTAATACCTGCAACCTCGCCTTCTTGATAATCTTGTTCTGTTACTTTATAACCGTTTTTTTCTGCCCACATTAAATACATCCGCATGAGCATATACGCCCAATCACAACTTTCTGTACCGCCTGCACCTGCTGTAATTTGGACAACTGCATTTAATGAATCTTGTTTGGTTTTGAGCATGTTCTTCAACTCCAACTCTTCAATAGCTTTTAAGCTTATATCAAATTGTTCTTGGAGTTCTTGCTCGGTAGCATCGCCACTTTGAAAAAATTCATATAGCACTTCTACATCTTCTACAGCAGCATTGGCTTTTTGCCAACCGTCTGTCCAGATTTTCTTTGCATTAATTTCTGCAATATGTTTTTCTGCTTTTTTAGGATCATCCCAAAAATTGGGCTGCAAGGTTAGTTCTTGCTCTATGCGAATATCTTCTAGTCGGTTTTCAACGTCAAAGATACCTCCTCAGCGACGTTACTCTGTCCCTTAAATCCTGAATTAGTTCTTTAGTCATAACGCAAATATAACAAACTGTTTTAGGTTTTATTTTTTCAATGTCACATAATCAACCTTATATAGGTTCTTTTCCAAGTTTATTAAATTATCAAACATAATGTTTAAATTTTTAGTTGTTTTGTATAAGCGTTTACTCCTAATTAAAAAAGCAATTATGTTACCGACTATTAATTTTACAACTACTTCGGCATATAAATATTTAGCAGATCATTTTATAGCTATTAATGAAACTAACTTAAAAGAGTTATTTACTGAAGATGAAGAACGGTTTAAAAAGTTCTCCATTTTATTTGAGGATATTTTAGTTGATTTTTCTAAGAATAGAATTAACGATACTACCTTAGCCTTACTCGTTCAATTAGCTCGAGAATGCAAATTAGACGAGGCGATTAAAGCGATGTTTAGTGGCGATAAAATTAATGCAACTGAAGGCAGACCTGTATTACACATCGCCCTGCGTAACCAAAGTAATACACCTATTTTGGTGGACGGTAAAGATGTAATGCCTGATGTAAATGGTGTTTTATCCAAAATGGAAAAATTCAGTAATTCGATTATTTCTGAAGAATGGAAAGGTTATACCGGCAAAGCAATTACAGACATTGTGAATATTGGTATTGGTGGCTCAGATTTAGGTCCAGTAATGGTTACAGAAGCATTAAAGGCTTACAAAACACGTTTAAATTTGCATTTTGTTTCTAATATTGATGGAACGCATTTGGCAGAAACTTTAAAAAGTGTAAATCCTGAAACGACTCTATTTCTAGTGGCATCTAAAACTTTTACCACGCAAGAAACAATGACTAATGCGCATAGTGCGAGAGAATGGTTTTTAAACAGTGGCGCTAAAACTGAAGATATTGCTAAGCATTTTGCTGCGCTTAGTACAAATGCAAAGGATGTTGCTGCTTTTGGAATTGATACTGAAAACATGTTCGAATTTTGGGATTGGGTTGGGGGTCGTTACTCGTTATGGAGTGCTATTGGACTTTCTATTTCGCTAGGTGTAGGTTTCGATAATTTTAAACAGTTATTAGCGGGCGCACATGCTAGCGATCAGCATTTTGAAACTACACCATTTGAACAAAACATTCCTGTAATTTTAGGCCTATTGGGGGTTTGGTATATTAACTTTTTCAATGCAGAAACGCATGCCATTTTACCATACGATCAATATTTACATCGCTTTGCAGCATATTTTCAACAAGGAGATATGGAAAGCAACGGCAAGCATGTAGATAGAAATGGAAACGCAGTAGATTATGAAACAGGCCCGGTAATATGGGGTGAGCCAGGAACAAATGGTCAGCATGCTTTTTACCAATTAATACACCAAGGCACTCGTTTAATTCCTTGCGATTTCATTGCACCAGCACAAAGTTTAAATCCATTAGGTGATCATCATGCTATCTTATTATCTAATTTCTTTGCTCAAACGGAAGCTTTAATGAATGGTAAAAGTGAGGAAGAAGTGATAAAAGAATTAAAAGAAGCAGGAAAATCTGAAAGTCAGATAAAAGAGCTAGCTCCGTTTAAAGTATTTGATGGCAACAGACCTACTAATTCAATTTTATTGAAAAAAGTAACTCCTTATAGCTTAGGAAGTTTAATTGCGTTGTACGAACACAAAATATTTGTACAAGGTATTATTTGGAACATTTTCAGTTTTGACCAATGGGGAGTTGAATTGGGCAAACAATTAGCACAAAAGATACAACCAGAATTAAAAGATAATCAACCTGTTAACACACATGATTCTTCTACCAATGGATTGATAAACTTATATAAAGAATGGAGACAAAAATAGTCAATACTTATTAGTTTGGCTCCAAATTTTAAATCGCCATTTAGTTGAAAATTAATCAATTAAATGGCGATTTTTCTTTATGCAATAATTTATACATAAATTTCTTTAGTGCAGGCAACCTTTCTTAATGATCTGCCGTAATTGCTAATATCTGAACTAATCTAGATTGAAATTATTTTGTTGACACCTGAACTAATTAATGGCTGTATAAAAAAAGACCGACGAAGTCAGAAGGAACTTTATCGGCTTTTTTATGGGTATGCCATGAGGATCTGTTTACGTTACGCAAAAAATAAAGATGAAGCTGTTGAAATGGTAAATGATGGTTTTATGAAAGTTTTCATGAATATCCATCGATACGATAAGGAGCGTTCTTTTAAAGCTTGGTTAAGTACATTGATGATTAATACATCGATAGATTATTACAGAAGCCGAATAAAAAAAATACAAATGGAAGAGCTAAATGATAAACATGAAGTGGAAGATAGTGAAAACATTCTCTCCCATTTAAATTACAATGATCTCATAAAGTTAGTTCAAAAACTATCTTATGCTTACAGAACAGTTTTCAATTTATTTGCCATCGATGGCTATTCACATGAAGAAATTTCGAGTATGCTTTCCATTTCTGTAGGCACTTCTAAATCTAACTTATTTAAAGCTAGAGAAAATTTAAAAAAAATGATAGCTGAAGCACCTGAGCACAGCAGACAAAAAATTAATTATTAAAAAATGAAAGAGTTGAATGATGAAGACTTTGATCAAGCCTTTAAAACTAGGATAACTGAAGAGTATCTTGAGTTTGAGGAAGAATCATGGTTGAAGATGGAGAAGAAGTTGCGAAAAAGAGATCGACTGGTATTTTATAGGAATGCTAGCATCATACTGCTTTTTCTTTCATTTGGGTTGGGATTTTATTTAATTAATCGAAAAGTTGAAAATAAAAGTGATGTTATTGCAGTTAAAAAACAAGAAACTAAAAAAGCTGAAGATTTAGAAGAAAAACTAAATCAAACAAGAAAAGAGGAAATAAAAATTGCTGAAAATGGAAATAACAATAGAGTTGTTAATGGAACAGATCAAACTGTAAAATACACCCATTCTGCAACGCCATTACACTTCAAAAACGAAGCTACTCTATTAATTTCACAAAATGCCAATAGTAAAACAATTGATAGTTCTATTGCACAAAAACCTTTCGTTGCTGTAAAAGCTCAAGAAGTTGTTACTTCGCCGCAGGAACAACTAACCAACAAAGTTGATCTTCCCAGTATTGCACAAACTATTCCTGAGACTAAAATTAGCGATGAAAATGATATTGAGAATAAAGTTAAAAAGGGAACAAAAGTTAGACGTAAAATCCCATTTAGTTTAGCTATAAGTGTTGGGCCAGATTTCAATTCGACAAACTCTATTGTTGGCGGCAAGAGTAGTTTAGCTTTCGGAGTTGGAGTTGGTGTAGGTTTAACAAAAAAATTAAGTTTACAAACAGGCATAATCTATGGTTCGAAAAACTATACAGCAAACAACTATAATTATACGTTTAACAATCCTGCTGTAGCAGCTACTATTGCAGAAATAAATGCGGCTTGTAAGGTTTTAGAAATTCCATTAAGAGCATCTTACACTATAGCTAATCATCAAAAAAGTAGCATTGATTTGAATGCGGGTCTATCTAGCTACCTAATGCTAAAAGAGGATTATGTTTTCAAATATACTGCAGCATCTGGCCGAAAAGATAGAATTACCGAGAAAACAAATGCTAATCAGCACTTTTTAAGTGTGATCGATTTATCTGCTACCTATAACATCAAATTAAATAAAAAATTGGGTTTTGGTATTGAGCCTTATGTTAAAATTCCATTAAGTGGAATTGGAGAAGGTGATGTGCCATTAAAATCTAGTGGTGTATCCTTAAAACTGCGTTATGATTTCAATAAAAAATAGTAGTCTGATCTTACTGGTGCTCCTTTATTTCGCATTTATAATTTCTGCGAGCGCACAAACTTATGTTGGAAAAAACATTAAAACGAGCATTTTTTCATCCACACCTGTGGAAGATATTAAAGCAGCAAGTACAGCTGGAACGGCAGTTTTAGTGGTTCAAACTCAAGAATTAGCGATACAAGTTCCTATTAAAAGTTTGGAATTTGATAAAAAAATGATGCAGGAACACTTTAATGAAAACTACATGGAAAGTGAAAAATATCCTGTAGCCAAATTTAAGGGAACAATTGAACCAAAAGTAGATTGGAAAAAAGATGGTGAATATCCTGTTTTTGCTAAAGGTGTACTTACCGTTCATGGTGTAGATAAACCTAGAACGATTGCCGGAAGAATTACCATTAAAAATGGACTTCCAACATTAAGCTCAACCTTCGATGTAGCTTGTGCTGCACATGAAATTAAAATTCCAAGTTTGGTTTTTACCAAAATTGCTGAAGTAATCAAAGTAACTATTCAAGGCACATTAAACCCTTTAAATAAGTAATTATGAACAAGCCTAAACTATTTATTTATTTATTTTTAATCTTACTTGTGATTGCATTAAGAGCGAGTGCGCAAAAAGCCGATTCGCTACTTAATACACTAGATAGCACAGCTAAGTTTACTAAAATTGAATCAACTTTTAAATCAACGCATGTTGTTTTATCTCACTCTACAGAAACACAGAAAAAACATGATTTAGATCTGAGAATTCGACATCATTTTGGAGATATTGGTGGACAATTTGGTAGCGCACATACGCTATATGGTTTAGATGTTGCTACAGACTTATTTATTGGATTGGATTATGGTATTACGGATAAACTAACTGTTGGATTTGGCAGAAGTAAACACGATGAGCTTTACGATGTATATATAAAGCAAAAGTTTCTCCAGCAAAAAAGTGACGGTAGTATGCCGATAAACTTTACCTTTTTAGCACAAGTTGGATTAGTAGCCAGAGAACCTTTTGCTACAAATGAATTTGATAACTATTCTAATCGGTTAAGTTATCTCATTCAACCTATATTTTCTCGCAAATTTTCATCAAGACTTTCGCTTCAAGTGATGCCTACCTTATTAATTCGTTCGGTAACAACTGGAGCAGATGATCCTGAAAATTTATTTTCTCTTGGCTTTGCTGGAAGAGTAAAATTAACAAAACGTCTCTCGTTCGTTGCAGATTATACGCTTGTTAATGGCTTATCAAGGCCTAAAAATTTACCTATTGTATTTTATAATCCACTTGGTGTAGGATTAGAAATAGAAACTGGCGGACATATTTTCTCCCTTAATTTTATGAATTCAGAATACATCGTAGAAAATAATTATATAGGAAATACCAAAAAATCATGGACCGAAGGTGGTGTACGTTTTGGGTTTACCATCTCTCGAAACTTCAGTTTATTCAAAAATAAAAACCCAGATACTAAATCAACAATTTACTAAAAAGACAATTATGGAACGTAACGAATTTATCAAATCATTAGGGCTTGGTGTGGCTCTGATATGCACAGGAAGTTGCCTTTCTGGATGCGGCGGAAGTAAATCTGAAGACCCAAGTCCAACGCCAGGTGGTGGCGGAGGTGGCGGTGGCGGCACTGTTGGAACCAAAGTTAATGTGGATTTAAATTCACAATTAACATCTATTGGCTCTTTTGTTTCTACAGGAGGCGTATTGTTTGTCCGCCTAGCTGCAGGAAACTCGACTTCATCTTTTGTAGCTACACAGGCAGTTTGTCCTCATCAAGGAGGTACATTAAATTGGGTGCAGGCGAGCAATCTTATTCAATGTAGTTTACACAGTTCTCAATACAATTCATCAGGAGCTGTACTTGCACAACCTAATGATGGAGGTGCAACAACTGCATTAAAAATTTATGCTACTTCTATTACAGGAACTGTACTAACTGCTACTATATCATAGTTTTAAGGTTGGTCAGGGAGGGAGCCATTTTCTCTCCTTGATCAATCTTATTCCCTAATAGATTTATACTAATCGCATTTACTTGTCGTTTTCAATTAAACTTTCAATCGATTTTTTTGTTTAATATCATATAGATTATTCTTATGAAAACGCTTAAAACACTAACCCTTCTAATCCTAGTTCTGATTGGATTTAAATCAAATGCGCAAACAGATAAGGCAACAACTTTAAGAATTGTTGAAGAAAGAAATTATGCTTTTGTTGCAACAAGTGCGATTCCTACAAATAGTACAGACATTAATGATGTATTGCGAAAAATGCCAGGGAATGTAGGTGGCGGAAGTATTAATCTTAGTGGTAGTTCTTATGATGTACGTATTACCAAAGACAGTGTAGTTGCTTATTTACCTTATTATGGTAGATCATATTCTGCTTCCATGAATCCTGATGAAAATGGATATAAGTTTAAAACCAAAAACTTCACCTACAACGCCGAAAAAACCAAAAAAGGTGGCTGGAATGTAAATATCAATACAAAGGATGTAAAAGATAATGCAAGAATGACCTTCAATATAAGTACTAACGGTTATGCTACTCTAACAATAGTTAGCAATAACAAGCAATCGATTATGTATAGTGGTTATTTAAGTGAGAACAAAAAGAAAGATTAACACTACTTATTTGTAGAGTTTGCAATTAGTTTTATCTCAAATATTTTTGGCCATTTTTTACCTGTCACAAAAAGACGTCTTCCTTTAGCATCCCAAGCAATCCCATTTAACACATTATTTCCTCGCTCAAAATCGGTTTTAAAGTAATCACGTGCTGGAAAAATACCTGAGAGATTTATTCTACCTTCAACAGCACCATTTTCAGGGTTAATGATTAATATGGTATCGGTAGTATACACATTTGCATAAATCTTACCATCAATAAATTCAAGTTCATTTAGGTTTTCGATTGGCCCTTTATTATCGTAAACAGTGATTGACCCAATTCTTCTGTAATCATTCTTATCTAAAAAGAAAATAGTATCTGTACCATCTGTATTCAATACTTTTTGCCCATCAAAAGCTAGCCCCCAACCTTCTTTTCCCGTAGTATAGGAAAATTCAGAGAGCTTTTTTAATGTTGCTTTATCGTAAACAAAGCCCATTTTTTCTTGATAGGTAAGCTGAATAATTTTATCACCAATAACCGTTATTCCTTCAGCAAAATACTTTTTATCTACGGGTGTCGATTGCAAAACTTTTCCTGTTGCTGGCTCTACTTTGCGCAAACTAGAATTTCCATAATTCCCAGCACTTTCGTAAAAGAAACCGTCGTGATATTCTAAGCCTTCTACATAAGATGAAGTATCGTGTGGCAACGTTTTAATTACTTTGTACGTATATTCTATTGGGGCTTTAGCAGCTAAGACATTAATATTTGCGGTTAGCTCTTCAGTTGATCCTTCTCCGTAAATTTTTGCTGTTAATAGATGGCTACCTAATTTTAATCCTTCTGTTTTTAATTTAATTGAAGTAGTATCTGCTTTTGAGGCAAATTTGGTGCTATCTATTAAATAAACTACTGAGTCCACTTTTTTCTCTTTGCCAAATAAGATTTTAACTTCAACTTCAGTTCCTGAAGAAACGTTTTGCCCAACTTCTGGAGAAAGAAAACTTCGATAAGTAGATGAATTCTTACAAGCGCCCACAAAAACGACAACGATTCCAATAAATAATAAGGTTTTGATTTGACTAATCTTCAGGCCAGAACGCATCTTCAATATGTTTTAAAGTGTGATTATTTTGTTTATCAAAAAGAACAGAAATAATATCAAAGCGGATTTCGCCTTGATGATTCATCAATTCTATATATTCATTTGCAGCTAATTCCATTTGCTTTTGTTTGGCATTGCTTACAAAATCTTCGGGCAAGCCAAAAGCTATTGAGCTCCGAGTTTTTACTTCCACAAAAATAATTTGTCTATTTAAATAAGCTATTAAATCAACTTCGGCTTTGCCATGCACCCAATTTTCATCTAAAATTTCGTAACCGTTCTTTTCTAAATATTCTTTTGCAATGGTTTCTCCTTTAGCACCTAAATCGTTATGAATTGCCATTATTTAACAATTACAGAACCTAGAAATCTAGAAATTTCTTTCTCTACATTTTTAATAAAAGCATACCGTTGCATCAAAATTTCTTGATTAGCAGCATCGCTTTCTGTTTTAATTTCTTTTAGCAAATCCAATAAAATTCGATCTACTTTTCTCTTTTTAAGGTGATATAATCCGCCTAAAATGGTTGCTTTTAAGTTTATCGTTTCATCACGAACATAAATATTATGCTTGTTATACCAGTTTTCACTTAATGTATACGGCGAAGTGGAAAGTGTAATAGCTAAATCTGCAATTTCTCTATCCTCGCTTTTTATAAACTGATTTGCAGTTGGTAACTGCCCGTTTTCTATTTCAGTTCTATAGTGATCGATAATTCTTTTACAAAGTTCATTTTCAAACGTAACATCAGTTAAATTTTGCATGATAAAGGAACCGATGTACATGTTATCAATTTTATCCCAGCTCACTAATTCATGTCCAAAAGCTAACAATAAACGCACAATCTCTTGCTCTTGTAATTCATCGTTCGTAGCAACAACTGTTGTTACTTGAGGCCCATCATCAGCTAAAAGATCAGCTGGTGGCATATCTTGATATTGAAATGGTCTTGCTTGAGGAGCGGATGCTTTTTTAAATTTTGCAGCCCGCATGGTGTTTAATTCACTCAGCAAAACTCTTTCTTCTATTGCTAACAAGCTACTGCATTCGCGAATAAAAACTGACGCTTTAATATTGTCTGGAATTTTGGCTATGCTTTCTACAATATCTCTAATAATTCCAGCTCTTTTTATGGGATCTGTTCCAGCTTCTGCTAAAAGGATATTTGCTTTATACAGAATAAAATCTTGGCGATTGTCTTCTATGTAAGTTTTAAATGCTCCTGCACCAACTTTGTGCATATACGAATCTGGATCATCTCCTGCCGGGAAAGACACTACCTTTACATTCAATCCCTCCTCCAAAATCATATCCAATCCACGTAAAGATGCTTTTATACCTGCTGCATCTCCATCGTAAAGAATAGTTACATTTTGTGTAAAACGACCAATTAAACGTATATGTTCTATTGTTAATGATGTTCCTGAAGATGCAACTACATTTTCTATATAAGCTTGGTGAACAGAAAGCACATCTGCATATCCTTCTACTAAATAACAATTATCTAAATCTCTAATTGCTTTTTTAGCATGAAAAAGACCGTATAGTACATTAGATTTATGGTAAATGTCACTTTCAGGAGAGTTTACATATTTAGGAACATTTTTATCCGTTTTTAATGTTCGTCCGCCAAAACCAATTACTCTACCTGTAAAATTGTGTATTGGGAACATCACCCTCCCTCTAAACCTATCGTACAATTTACCTTTATCATTTCTGATGGATAAACCTGTTTTTTCTAGGTATTCTTCTGCATGTTTATTTTTAACTGCATCTTGAGTTAGTGCATCCCAAACATCTGGCGAATAACCCAGATTAAATTTTTTGATGATATCTTCCCTAAAACCACGTTCTTTAAAATAGCTTAAACCAATTGCTTTGCCCTCTGAGTTATTCCATAATTGATCTTCAAAAAAAGTAGCCGCGAATTGCGAAACAATGTATAAGCTTTCTTTGGCGTTTTGTGCTTCTAAATCTTGTACAGTTTCAACTGTTTCTTCAACTTCAATATTATATTTTTGAGCTAAAAATTTAAGCGCTTCTGGATATGAATATTTTTCATGTTCCATGATAAAGCGAACGGAATCTCCGCCCTTGCCGCAACCAAAACACTTGTAAATCCCTTTGGTTACAGAAACATGAAATGAAGGAGTTTTTTCTCCATGAAAAGGGCAATTACCAATTAAACTGGTACCGCGTTTTTTTAAATGTACAAAATCACCTACCACCTCTTCTATTCGGGCAGTATCCATTATTTTGTCTATTGTTTCGCGGTTTATCATAGTGGTTGTGAGTTGCGAGTTGTCGGTTGCAGGACATGAATCCAGACCTGTAACTCATAACCTGTAATTTGCAACATTTATTTAATAAAAGGCAACATGGTATCGGCAACCAATTGATTACCTACATCGTTTAAATGTACTTTATCAACAGTTAAAACGCCTTTTTCTATATCTGCAGTATTATTTTTTTCTTCGTACGCTGTAAAAGCTTTTCTTAAATCGCAAAGCGGAAGATTATTTTTTGCAGCCAACTCTCTAATGCCAGCAGCGTATTTATTTAAATCTGCATCCACTTCGTTTGCATTGTTTTTCTTTTCGCCAATAACGGAAGGCGTACACATTACAATCTTACTTCCGTTAGCTTGAATTTTATTAATTAAGGCTTGATAAAACTTTAAGTATTTATCATAGTCAGTTCCAGTGTGTGCTCCTAATTTATGCCAAACATCGTTTATACCCACATATATAATTACTAAATCTGGTTTTTTATTTAGCACATCATCTTCTAATCTCAAGTAAAGATCGTATACTTTATTTCCACCAATACCTGCTCCAATTAATTCATATTGAGTGGGATCTAATGTCTTTTTTAACAAATTGATATATCCATTGCCTTGAACTCCAGCTTGTGTAATTGAATCGCCAAAGAAAATGACTTTTTTAGGTTTTGCTTTCATCGCCATGCATAAAGATAAAATAGCAAAAAATGCTACTAGTCTGCCTAATTTTATATAATTTTTCATACCTATTTAGTGTTGGTTATTTTAAAATCCAAATCCTGAAAATCGAAACTAAAATCTGTTAATGGAGAAATTGCCTCTAACCTAAATCCATCTGCTGATGCGTTATTGTTTAAACTAAAATTCACAAAAGCATCTGCATCCAAACTTCTATCGTACCATTTTACAATAAAAGTATTGCCTTTATAATAAGTCATGTCACCTCTTAATTTTGGCGAATTTTTTGCCTGAAAATGCATTTTGCCATTTACTTCACTAATGGTAACTTCTCCAAACCATGCATCTTTAAAGGTGCCCAAATAATTTTTGATATCAGATTTTGCGCTGCTAGATTTCTGTGCTGTCGCGATATCTGCCCAAATTTTATCTACAATTTCTTTTGCTTGTTTCTCGTTTCTTAATCTATTATCGTTGTAGGTTTTAATTCTATCCTGCCCTTTTATGTCTAAATATCCGTCTTTAATAGAATTGGTTATAGAATTAAATGCAGCACCAGATTGTTGATTGGTTAAAACTATAATTCCTAATTTGAGTTCTGGTAAAATAGTAACCTGAGTTACAATTCCAGATAAACCACCAGTATGTGTTGCTTGGAATTTTCCATTTACTGAGCTTAAAAACCAGCCTAACCCATAACTACTAAAACTACTCGGATTGCCACCAGCAATAATGGTTTGTGGTGTCCAAAGTTCTCTTGCAACCGAAGGACTGAATAATTTTTTATCTAAGTTATCACCGTACTTACCTCCGTTAATCATTGCAGTAACCCATTTACTCATATCGGTTACGCTAGAATAGATTCCGCCAGCAGCATTAGCAATTTCGCCAAAACTTAAACCAACAGGCAATAATTTGTCTTCGTAAGGTGCATGTCCATCAATTACATTCGATTTATCTTTTAAACGATACCATGACGCAGCCGTTTTTGACATGCCCAAAGGTTTTATAATTCTACTTTCTATAAAATCTTCATAGGTCATCCCAGAAACTCTTGCTACTACATCACCAGCTACGATATACATTAAATTATCGTAATCGTATTTTGTACGGAACGAAGAAACTGGTTTCAAATAACGAAGGTTATGAATCAATTGTTTTTTATCTACTGTTGATGAATCTGGCCAAATCATTAAATCGCCTGCACCTAAACCCAAACCGCTACGATGCGTTAACAAATCTCTTACTGTAAATTCGCTCGTTACATACGGATCGTACATTTTAAATTCTGGAATCACATCAATTACTTTCGTATCCCATGTTAATTTTTTCTCATCTACCAACATGCCCAAAGCCGCAGCAGTAAATGCTTTTGTATTTGATGCTACTCCGAAAAGTGTGTTTTCATCAACTTTTAAATTTGTTTTGATAGAACGAACACCATAACCTTTAGCATGAATAACTTTCCCGTCTTTAATAATAGCAACGGCAATGCCGGGCACATTAAATGTACTTAACGTTTTTTCAGCTACGCTGTCTATTTGTTTAGAAGTTAAGATTTGAGCATGTAAGCTACTCGCTGAAAATAGCGCAACAGCTAATAACAACTTTGTTTTAGTTCGATAAAGTGATTGCATAATGAGATTTTTGAGTGTTAAAGATAATGAATTTGTTGGATTGTTAAATGCTACTAGCACCTAGCAATTCAACAATTAACACACGTTTACTTTCCCTTAGCCAATTTGTAGTCTTTGTGCACTACTAAGAAACTAGCTCTTTCTTCTTTCTTAAAAGGATAATCCCAATTACCTTGATAGGTGATTTTTGTAGGCAATTTCACTTCATCAAAATAACTCATTTCAATGTTCATTTGCACATCAAAATCGAACAACATATTGCTATATTTCATATCAACATATCGTCCAAGAATTTCGAAATTCCTCTTGTCAAAAATGGTGACTAATTCTTTAATCATTAAACCATCTTTTGTCCAACTACTTAAATCTGGTTTTACAGAAATTTTAAATCGATATACAGGAATTGAATCTAAATACGTACCGCTATAGAATGTATAATCGTAGTACTGTCGCATATTCGCAGTAAATATTTGCGTTTTACTACCAATAAATGGCAATCCTTTAATTGGCCTACCTGGATTAAAAATTAAAGTTTTTAATTTATCCTTGTAACTTTCATTCGAGCCGCCTTTGCCATCGCTAGCAGGCGCATTTGGTACAAAATCGGTGTTATAGGCATTCATAAAAATGTAATCGAACATTTCTACTGTATACAATTGGTATTTACCATTTTTCTTGTAAACTTTCCCATTATCTTCCTTTACCAAATATTCCATTTTATAAGGACCGTCGTTATTATGCCTAATTTTTCGATACACTTTCCCATCAACTTTGTTGTCTTTATCGTAGGTATAAATTCGGTTTTCAGCTATGAAAGAGTATTTTTTCATGTTACGAAATGCCTGATAAAAACTGGTATCGTTAATGATGGCATTGATAAATCGCTCTACATTTAACCGCTGGGCTTTGATAACTACCACAGAATCTAACTGGATAGTTTTGATCGTATCGGGATTAAAACGCGGAATTTCTTGACTATTAGCTTTTAAAAAGAAAATAGATAAAGCTAATAATAGAACTATTTTTTTCATCTGGATGTTAGTTGTTTTTTACTGGTGATGAAGCTATCATAATTTATTTTCAAAAAATCATGATGGTTTCATGTTTAGTTAAATACAAAAATCTTGCCCTTTTAAAATGAAATATTAAAAGCGGAAGTTCTTTAATTAATTTCCGAGTTGTTTTAAAGCGATGTAGGCCATCAATCCTGTTGAAGTTTTTAAAGCATCTTCATCAATATCGAAGTTTGGTGTGTGAACAGAATAGGTTGTTCCTTTTTCTGCATTTCCAGTCCCTAAACGATAAAAACAAGCATCAGTTACTTGAGAATAATATGCAAAATCTTCTGCGGCCATCCAAATATCTAAATCAATCACATTTTCTTTCCCTAAGTAATCTTCAGCAAAAGTACGAGCGTTATCAGTTAGTTTTTCTTCGTTAATTAAAAATGGATAACCACGCATAATAGTAAATTCACAACTTCCGCCCATGCTTTCTGCAATGCCTTCTGCCATTTTCTTCATTAGTTTATGCGCTTCATTTCTCCAATCTTCGTTAAGCGTTCTAAACGTTCCTTCCAATTTTACCTCATTAGGAATAATATTCGTTGCGCCATTCGCATTTACCTTACCAAAAGAAAGTACGGAAGGCAAACGTGGATCTGCATTGCGACTTACAATTTGCTGTAATGCAACGATGATATGAGCTGTAATTAAAACTGGATCTATGTTTTGGTGTGGCTGTGCACCATGACCGCCTTTGCCATGAACAGTTACGTATAATTCATCAGTTGATGCCATATAAATACCAGAACGAAAACCAACTTTACCAGTTTCGATTAACGGCATTACATGTTGACCAACTATGGCTTGTGGTTTTGGATTTTCAAGTACTCCTTCTTTAATCATAATGCTCGCACCACCTGGCAGAACTTCTTCTGCAGGTTGAAAAACTAATTTAATTGTGCCTGCAAATTCATCTTTCAATTCATTTAAAATGTAAGCCGTACCTAAAAGAGAAGAGCTATGCACATCATGTCCACAGGCATGCATTACACCTTGATTTTTAGAACGATAAGGTTTATCATTCGCTTCATGAATAGGCAAAGCATCCATATCGGCACGCAACGCAATGATATTTTCTGATGGGATTTTGCCCTTGATTAAACCTACAATACCCGTATTCGCCATATCAGTAAATTCAATACCCCATTTCGTTAACTTATCTTTGATAAACAAAGAGGTTTGAAATTCTTTAAACGAAAGTTCTGGATTAGCATGAATATGATGGCGATAACGAACAACGTCGTTATATATTTTAGCGGATAATTCTTGTATCTTCTCTTTCATTTTCTAGGGTTAATTGGGTAATCGTTTAAATCGGTTAACCATTTTTGCAGTTTAAACAGTTACTACTTATTTACGTCATCTAATTCAGGAGCATTTATCTTTTCTCTGAAAATAAATAATGTAGGAAAATTTGCTTTTAGTTCGTTTAATAAACGCTGCGCATCCATTCGTGTTCTAAAATCGCCTACACGTAAATAATAATTAGGCTCTTTATAGGTAATATACGTTCGTAATTTTGGATAAATTGCTTTGAATTTACTTTGCTCATTAAAAGCTTCTCGTCTATCAGAGCCATAGAAAATTTGAACTCTATACCCCATATCTGAAACTATTGCCGTACTTGTTGGATTAGTAGTCGTAGGTTTTTTCTTATTTAATTCAATCCGTTTTTCGATTAAACTGTCTATTAATGGATCTTTAATAACCGTAACCTCTCCTTTGCTTTGTGCAAAAGAAAACTTCATACACAATAGAAAAATAATAGATAGATAAATTTTCATCATAGTTATTAAGATAGATTGTCTTTGTCTTTTCCCAATGGTTAGGGATTTAAAAAAGAATGCCGAACTTTTTACAAAATTCGGCATTCTTATCTGGTATTACAAATTATCCGTTTATACCGTGGCAGTTTTTATATTTTTTGCCGCTACCACAAGGACAAGGTTCATTTCTACCAACCGTAGCTTCTTTACGAATTGGTTGTTGTGGAACTGCCTCACGTGTATCGCTAAACTCAACTCCTGGTTGTTCTGAACCATACTCTTGTTTAGTAGTTTGTAATTTCGGTTGTTTTTTAGCTACTGGTGCTTCTCTAACATCATCAACATCTTGTTGAACAGGAATACCACCTTTATATAAGAAACTCACCACTTCTTTATTTACCACATTTAACATGCTTTTAAATAAATTGAAGGCTTCCATTTTATAAATAATCAATGGATCTTTTTGCTCATACACAGCGTTTTGTACGGATTGCTTTAACTCATCCATTTCACGCAAATGCTCTTTCCAACTATCGTCAATTAGCGCAAGAATAATTGTTTTTTCGAATGCTTTTGTTACTTCACGACCGTTGTTATCAATTGCTTTTTGCAAGTTAACTGGAACTTGTATGTGTCTAATTCCATCTGTAAATGGTACCACAACTTGCTCAATTTGTTGTCCTCGCTCTGCGTAAACTTGTTTTAACACTTGCATAGACTGATTGATAATGCCTTCCGATTTACGAGCATAAAAAGCAGTAACTTCTTCGAACAATGTATCTGTTAAAGCGTGAATGTTCTTCGAGTTAAAATCTTGTTCTGAAATTGCAGTATCTGCAGAGAAGTTTTTAATCACCTCTAATCTAAAACCTTCATAATTTCCTTCTTCTTTGTATTCAGTTACAATATCTTCTGCAACATCAAACACCATGTTATTCATGTCTACATCTAAACGATCGCCAAACAAAGCGTTACGACGTTTAGCATAAATAACCGTACGTTGCGAATTCATTACATCATCATATTCTAACAAACGTTTACGAACGCCGAAGTTATTTTCTTCTACTTTTTTCTGAGCTCGCTCGATAGAATTGGTAATCATTGAATGTTGAATTACTTCTCCATCCTCAATTCCCATCTTTACCATAATGTTAGAAATACGCTCTGAACCAAATAAACGCATTAAGTTATCCTCTAACGATACGAAGAATTGCGACGTTCCTGGATCTCCTTGACGACCAGCACGACCACGTAACTGTCTATCTACACGTCGAGATTCATGACGTTCTGTACCTACAATTGCTAAACCTCCAGCTTCTTTAACGCCTGGGCCTAATTTGATATCGGTACCACGACCAGCCATATTCGTTGCAATAGTTACCTGACCAGCTTGGCCAGCTTCTGCAACAATATCTGCTTCTTTTTGGTGCATTTTCGCGTTCAACACATTGTGTTTAATTCCACGAAGTTTAAGCATACGACTTAATAATTCAGAAATCTCAACCGATGTTGTACCTACCAAAACAGGTCTACCAGCTTCAGTTAATTTTACAATTTCTTCTGCAACTGCATTATATTTTTCACGAATGGTACGGTATACATAATCTTGCTCATCTTTACGAGCCATTACGCGATTGGTAGGAATTTCTACTACATCTAATTTATAGATTGACCAAAACTCACCAGCTTCTGTAGTTGCTGTACCTGTCATACCGCATAATTTGTGGTACATACGGAAGAAATTTTGCAAAGTAACCGTTGCGTACGTTTGTGATGCATCTTCTACTTTAACATTCTCTTTTGCCTCAATTGCTTGGTGCAAACCATCAGAGTAACGACGACCATCCATAATACGACCAGTCTGCTCATCTACAATTTTGATCTTACCTTCATCGATGATATATTCTACATCAATTTCAAATAAAGTATAAGCTTTTAACAATTGATTTACCGAGTGAATACGTTCTGCTTTCACAGAATAATCACGCATTAAAGCATCTTTTTGAGCTATTTTTTGCTCGCTGCTTAAATCAGATTTCTCAATTTCAGCAATTGCTGTACCTACATCCGGTAAAACAAAAAAGTTAGGGTCTTCACCTTGTTGAGTAATTAACTCAATTCCTTTTTCTGTTAATTCAACTTGATTATTTTTTTCATCAATGTAGAAGAACAATTCAGAATCTACCTTAGGCATATTCTTAGACTGATCTGCCATATAATGATTTTCAGTTTTCAATAAAGTTTGTCTAACACTTCCTTCACTTAAAAACTTAATTAAGGCTTTACTTTTTGGCAAACCACGATGAGCACGTAATAATGCTAAACCACCTTCACCTTCTTCGGTTCCAGTTTTACCATCGTTAATTAATTTTTTCGCTTCATTTAATGCAGATGAAACATATGTTTTTTGTGCATTTACCAATCGTTCGATACGTGGTTTTAATTCATGAAATTCGTGTTGATCTCCGAAAGGAACTGGACCAGAGATAATTAATGGTGTACGAGCATCATCAATTAATACTGAATCGACCTCATCTACCATGGCGAAGTGCAATTTACGTTGCACTAATTGATCTGGTGTTTGAGACATGTTGTCACGCAAATAATCGAACCCAAATTCGTTGTTTGTTCCGTACGTAATATCGGCTAAATAAGCATTTCTACGTTCTTGTGAGTTTGGTTCGTGTTTATCAATACAATCTACACTCAACCCATGAAACTCGAATAATGGACCATTCCACTCACTATCACGACGAGCTAAATAATCATTCACGGTTACAATATGAACTCCCTGACCAGCTAATGCATTTAAATACGCTGGCAATGTACTTACTAAGGTTTTACCCTCACCAGTTGCCATCTCGGCGATTTTACCGCTATTTAAAACCATACCACCAATCAACTGTACATCGTAGTGAACCATGTTCCAAACTACTTCTGTACCCGATGCATCCCATTTGTTAGCCCAAAATGCTTTATCGCCGACAATTTTCACATTGCTTTTGCGAGCCGCATAATCTCTATCAAATTGTGTTGCGGTAACTTCTAATTGCTCATTTTCACTTAAACGGCGAGAAGTATCTTTTACAACTGCAAAAGCAGCTGGTAAAATTTGCAATAACACTTTTTCTAATTCTACATCACGTTCCTTAACAAGTGCATCAACCTCATCGTATAAAGCGGTTTTTTCATGCAATGCTAAATCCTGTGCTTCTGCTTTAAGCTTAGTATCTGCAATTTTCGCATCAATATCGGCCAATGCCGCTGCGATGGTTTCTTTAAACTCTACAGTTTTATGGCGTAATTCGTCATTGCTTAATGACGAAAGTTTTGCATACTCTTCGTTAATTTGTTGTACTAAAGGCTGTAATGCTTTAATATCTCTTTCTGATTTGCTCCCAAATATCTTGGCTAAAAATCCTAACATGTTTTATGATTGTGTTTATATTATTCTTAAAATGTTCAATTTGCAACAACCAAGCCATTGCTTAAACTAAGTCAACTTGGCAGTTAAGGAATAGAATTCCCTTCCCTAATCTGAATAGATTGGGATTATATACTAAAGAAGGAAATAAATTAGGGGCTATTATTTTTTGGCTTTTTCCGTATCGTTAAATCGGCAACGATGTGATTATGCGTGACGTGTTTTGCAACTTTAATTTCTGGCAATAAACCAATTAAAGTTAATTCACTGTATGATAATAGGAATGGATTTCTTTGATCGTTAAGCTGATTGACATCTGTATTAACAACTTGAGAATCGTTTTGCGTTTTATTACAATACCGTTCTGTTAATAGTTTTAACCTCCCTACATCTTCCGCTTTTGCGAGATGAGTAAGGCTAAAAAATACAAGTGATATGGCAACAACGTGTTTCATTCTTGCGGCAAATCTAATTTTAATCTTTTACATACAGAAATCTAATTGGTTAATTACAAGTATTTAGGAATTAGCTGATTTATTTACCGCTCTTTTAACTGAAAGCAATATCTTTGCTTGCATGAATATTTTATTGTTAGGTTCTGGCGGAAGAGAATGCGCTTTTGCTTGGAAAATGAGCCAATCTACTCATTACTCAAAATTATTTATCGCCCCAGGTAATGCCGGTACTGGCGCTTATGGTAAAAACATAACCTTAAATCCGAATGATTTTGAAGCAGTAAAAAACTTTGCTTTAAATGAAAATATTAATCTTTTAGTAGTTGGACCAGAAGAACCTTTAGTAAATGGTATTCATGACTTTTTTGCTAATGATGAACAATTAGTTCATATTCCTGTTATCGGCCCTAAAAAAGAAGGCGCAATTTTAGAAGGGAGTAAAGATTTTTCTAAGCAATTTATGGAGCGTCATGGTATTCCTACTGCTGCATCTAAATCTTTTACGAATGAAAACTTAGCAGATGGATTAGCCTATTTGCAAAATCATGCTACACCAATTGTATTAAAAGCTGATGGTTTAGCGGCTGGAAAGGGCGTTTTAATTTTAGATAATGTTGCAGAAGCACAAGAAGAATTAAAATTAATGCTAGGCGGAAAATTCGGTAATGCTGGAAGTACCGTAGTAATTGAAGAATTTTTAACAGGAATTGAACTTTCAGTTTTTGTATTGAGTGATGGGAAAAACTATGTGATTTTACCAGAAGCGAAAGATTACAAAAGAATTGGACAAGGCGATACGGGTTTAAATACTGGCGGAATGGGATCGGTTTCCCCTGTTCCTTTTGCTGATGAAGCTTTTATGGCTCAAGTAAAACAAGAAATTATTCAACCAACAATTGATGGTTTATTAAAAGACAACATTGAGTATACAGGTTTTATTTTCTTCGGGTTAATTAAAGTTGGTGATAAACCTTATGTAATTGAATACAATTGTCGCATGGGCGATCCAGAAACGGAAAGTGTTATTCCTCGCATCGAAAGCGATTTAGTTGAATTATTCATCGCATGTGCAGATAAAAAATTAGCCGATTATCAATTAAAAATCAGTGAGAAAAGTGCAGCAACGATTATGCTAGTTGCAGGTGGTTATCCTGGTGAATACGAAAAAGGGAAAGCAATTTCTGGAATAGAAAACTTACGTGATTCTTTAGCTTTTCATGCTGGGACTAATCTAGAAGGTGGCATTGTTAAATCAAATGGTGGCAGAGTGTTGGCCATTACCAGTTTACAAGATGATCAGTTTAATGCCTTACAAAGAGCTACTGCAGATGCTGGTCGTATTTATTTTGATGGCAAATACTTTAGAGAAGATATAGGTTTCGATTTGATGTAATATTGCTTTTTAGGTTGCCGCTGATTCGCAGATTTATTGGTTATTTATTGAACAAAGACAAAAATAGCCACAGATTAACAGATTTTAGTTATCAAAAAAAAGGATTACCTCTCGATAATCCTTTTCTAATCTATTAATCTGTTGCAAAAAATTATTTAGCTAGTGTTTTTCCTTCTTTTTTGCTAAAAATCTCTGCAAGCTTAGTTTGCAATTCTTCGCCTCTAATGTTACGAGCAATAATTTTTCCGTTAGGATCTACTAAAAAGTTAAATGGAATAGCTTGTACGCCAAAACTTTTTGATACTGTATTATCCCATCCTTTTAAATCAGTTACGTGAGTCCAAGCTAAGCCATCATCTTTAACTGCTTGTAACCAAGCCTCTTTTGTAGTACGTGTATTTCCACCATCTAAAGAAACACCTAAAACGGTAAAACCATTATGCCTAAATTTATTGTAAGCAGCAACCACATTCGGGTTTTCTCCCCTACATGGACCACACCAAGACGCCCAAAAATCTACCAACACATAACTTCCTTTAAAATCAGAAAGGCGAACTGGCATACCGTGTCTGTCGTTTTGAGTAAAATTAACAGCAGTTATTCCAATTTGAGTTTTCTTTGCTCCATCAATAGCAGTTTTAATGTCTTTACCATATTGAGTTGCTCTTACCTCTGCTGAATATTTTAAAAATTCTGGTTCAACAACCTTTGGATCAATATCATATCCCATTGAGCTTCTAAAAGCCACCAAACCTATGTATGAATCTAGGTTTTCTGAGGCAAATTTCTTAGTCAATGGATCTCTTTCTTTATTTGCAGCAGTATACTTAGCCATAAAAGGCTTCATAAATACGGTATCTTTTTTCTGTTCAGTTGTATAACCGTTATATTCTTTCATCAAAACAGCTACATCTGCATCCATTTGTTTAAATAAAGCCTTAAACCTTGCATTGTCATCATTTACTTTTGATCCAGTTATTTTAGCATATTTAATTGAATCTGCTGCATTAATATTTATTGTAGCTTTTTCTAGGTAAAGAGAAATCACATCAGATGGAACTCTTTTTTTCGGATCAACTGGTGCCGCATCATGCTTCACTCGAATAGATGCTGATGTTGGACCTTCTATAGCACCTTTAAATTCGAAAGCGCCGTTTACTAAAGTTGCAGAATCTGTAATGCTGTTTGAGCCGACACGGTATATCAAAAATGCTTTAGCTGGTTCATTTAAATTACCAACTTTACCTTTTATAGTAAAGTCTTGTGCCATTAAGCCTAGTGGCAATAGGCAAAGGGCAGATAAAATTATTTTTTTCATTGTCAATAGGGTTTTAGGGGGTATTTATCAAAAATAGTAAACGTAAATTCTTTTAGCGAAATTCTATTGTAAAATTATCCTAACTTTTGGTAAGTTCTCCACCATAAATCAGGCATTTCTCCATTAACCGCTGTATTATAATCTTCATAACGGCATGGCACAAGGTGATATCTTTCATTTTTAGAAATTCCAGTTGGATATGGAACTTGCATCCACCACCGATCTGAACGCTTGCTTTTAACGAAATTCATTTCGCCAGAACCATCCTTTAAACTTGTTCGGTAAATGATGTATTGAGATTTTGGCGTTAATGGGAAGTCTTTTTTTCGATTGTAAAATCCATCTACAAAATACCACACCATTTGAGCAAGAAGCATTGCCGTTTGTCCATTGCGATCATAGGCCGGATTAAATTCGTAAAAGCCAATCGAGGTGAGTTTATCATTCATCCCTGCATAACGAGTAATCCTGCAAATATCTTCACCATAAAAACCATTCGGTCCAGCATTTATATTTGCTCCAGCATCGGCAGAACGAACAGCGCCAATATCAAAACTCATCATATTCGCATTGCGGATAATGGGTTCTGTTAATGAAATATCTGATAAAAATTCTCCTAAACGGTGCACATCGAAATACAACTTGTCCATTACCTTTAAGCTATCTTGATTCACAAAATAAGTTTGATAACCCACATTGCTAAAGTTGAATAAATAATTAGGTTGATGTAAAAATATTTTGCTCAAATACGAGTTAGAATCAGTTGCAATTCCCTCATTATCATCTTCATCTAAATCAAACTTAGAATCAACAACTACCAAATCTACTTTTTGTTCTAAGCTTTCATACGCCATGTATTGCGCATAGGTAATATCCTGACCTCCACCAATTAGTACAGGCAAAATATTCAATTTTATCAGCTCTGCTACCACAGTTTTTACTGCGAAATACGTATCAGATATTTCTTTACCAGCAATAATATTCCCTAAATCAATTATTTTACTGCTAAAAGCACCTTCATTTAAGGCGTAAAATTGCGATCTAAAATGGTCTGCGCCTAACGAACAACCGTTATTGTTTACTGCTCCTCTATCATCTTTTACTCCAATAATGGCAATATCATAGGTGTTTTCTTCCAAATCAGGAAAACGATCGGTGTAAAAATTAGCCTTTAATCCTAGTTGACTGGTTAAAAATCCCTGTTTAGGACTAAACTTATCGGGGTTAATAGGCGAAAAAAAATCTGATAAAGACATAAAAGCGGTATAAATGTTTGGCATCAAATATCTATTTTTGAGCGCATATATTAATGAGCTATCTAAAAAAAATGATATGATACTGGTAACTGGCGCTACAGGGTTTTTAGGAGCAGAATTAATTACACAAATCACAGCTCAAAATTTAAAGGTTCGAGCTTTAAAAAGAACAACTTCTATTATTCCAGATTTACTGAAAGAAAATAAATTGGTGGAGTGGTTTGTTGCCGATATTAATGAGCCAGAAAGTTTAGCCGATGCTTTTGAAAACGTTACTCAAGTTTATCATTGCGCCGCTTTTATTTCTTTCGACCCTAAAGACAAAGCTAAATTACTGAAGATAAACATTGAAGGAACTTCAAATATTGTAAATCTTTGTGCCGAGCATCAAGCTCGATTAGTGCATGTGAGTTCTATTGCTGCATTAGGAAATGCAAAAAAAGACGAGCAAATTACTGAGAAAGATTTTTGGGAGTACGATTCTAAAGTGCATGCTTATGCTATTTCTAAATACGAAGGCGAAATGGAAGTGTGGCGTGGCATAGCCGAAGGACTAGATGCTGTGATTGTAAATCCGGCAGTAATTATTGGAAAGAATGCTGGATTTGAAGGTAGTGGTGCAATTTTTAAACTCGTAAAAGATGGCTTGAAGTTTTATACCGATGGTGCAACAGGAATTGTTGATGTGGAAGATGTGGCAAAAGCAATGATCCTTTTAATGGATAGTGAAGTTTCTGCAGAACGATTTACGCTATCCGCAGATAATTTAAATTACAAAGATTTTTTTGCCGAAATTGCCACAGGATTTGGAATTAAGCCTCCACAAATTGAAGCAAAACCTTGGATGTTGGGCATTGCGTGGAGAGCAGCAAAACTAGCTTCATTATTTACTCAAAAGGCACCCGCTTTAACACGAGATGCCGCTAGAAGTAGCTTCAATTTAAGTTACTATAGCAATGCCAAAGTTAAAAATGCGATTAATATAAATTTTAAACCTTTAAAAGAGAGCATTCTGGAAGTTTGCCAAGCTTTGAAATAATTTTAGATGAAACAGCAGAATTTTTACATTATTGATTTTGACAGCACTTTTACGCAAGTAGAAGCATTAGATGAGCTGGCCCGTATCTCATTAAACAAGCACCCAGATAAGGAAGCAATTTTTAAGAAAATTGAGGAGTATACCAATTTAGCGATGGAAGGAAAACTTTCTTTTTCGGAAAGTTTAGCAAAACGGGTGCAATTATTAGAGGCTAACGAAGATCATTTAAAACAATTGATTACACGTTTAAAAAAGAAAGTTTCTGCTTCATTTTCTCGTAATGCTGCGTTTTTCAAAAAACATGCCGATGAAGTTTTAATTGTTTCTGGCGGATTTAAAGAATTCATCACTCCTGTTGTAAGTCAGTATCACATTAAAAAAGAAAATATTTACGCCAACACTTTTGTAACCACAGGTGATGGAAAGATTATCGATTACGATCATGCAAATCCATTGAGTGAAGAAGGTGGAAAAGTAAAACTAATTAGTCAGATGGATTTACAGGGAGAATTGTACGGTATTGGAGATGGCTATTCAGATTATCAACTTCGTGAAAGTGGATTGATAAAGAAATTCTATGCTTTTACAGAAAACATTGCAAGAGAAAGTATCGTTTCAAAAGCCGACCATATTACGCCAAGTTTCGATGAGTTCTTGTACGTAAATAATTTGCCAAGGGCGATATCTTATCCTAAAAACAGAATTCTTTGTTTAGTGATTGGAGACATTCCAAAAGAAAGTATTGATCTTTTGAAAAAAGACGGTTTCTCTATTCGCCATAAATCTTCATTTGAAGAAAAATATGTTGCAGATGTGGGTATGATTTTATTAGCCGATGGTGAAAAAATTGAACAAGAAAAATTAGAGCGTGCCGTTAAACTTAAAACCATTGGTTATTTAGGAAGCGCTAAAAACAAGCTTTCTTTTCAGACTTGTACGGATATGGGAATTGTAGTTTTCGATGATCCAAAAAGTAATCCGAGAAGTGCTTCTTTTATCCCTAAACGAGTAATAGATTTTATGAATAAGGGAACGACTTATATGAGCACTAATTTCCCGAACTTACAATTACCAGCAATTGATAAATCGCATCGCTTAATTCACATTCACAAAAATGTTCCTGGAATTATGGCGCAGATTAATACTATTTTTGCGAAGCATAATATCAACATTGTTGGACAGTTTTTAATGACAAACTCTACGTTGGGTTATGCCATAACAGATATCAATGCCGAATACGATAAGCAGTTATTTAAATCCTTAAAAAAGATAGATCATACCATTAAGTTTAGAGTGTTGTATTAATGAATCTACTTTGACAATCTTTCTTCTTAGATTGTCAAAGTTTGAAGTTTAAAAAGCAAACATGGCCAAAGAAGAACATTATTACACCAAGTTTGAAGAAGGAAAATTTTATCATATTTACAATCGTACAATAGATAAAAAGCCCATGTTTGCTAATGATGGGAATAATGAATTTTTTCTGCAAAAACTGCGAATTTATCTTTCAGGAGTTGCTGATGTTTACGCTTACTGTTTATTAGATAATCATTTTCATATTTTAATTCGTGTTAATGAAAATATGAGCAATTATAAATTGGCAAATCAAATTGAAGATACGATTGACAATCATCTAATTATAAGTAAACAGTTTAGAATATTTTTTCAGAGTTACACCTTAGCTTTTAATAAACAGCAAAATAGGTTTGGCACACTTTTTCAAACTCCTTTTAAAAGGGCGTTAGTGAATGATGATGACTACTTCACACATTTAATTTATTACATCCATTCAAATCCTCAAAAACATAATCTAATTGTTGATTTTAGAGATTGGAAATGGAGTTCATATAATGGAATAATTAGTATTAAACCTAGCAGATTAATGAAAAATGAAGTACTTAAGTGGTTTGGTGGTGAACAAGAATATGTAAACTTTCATCATAGCGGAAAATATTTATTGAATGATAATTTCATAATTGACGATTTTTAATTAGAACTTTGTCAATCTGCAAAAGATTGACAAAGTAACAAACATACTCATGGGTTTTAAAACTTGGAAATGGACCTCTTTCATTAGCTTAATTATTGCAAGGCCGAGTTAATTAGTAAATAATTTATCGTCGCAAGATTGCGACCCTATATTTTATTCACACTATTATAAAATTCATGGATTTTACACCAGAAATAAAAGACAAAATAAATAAGCTTCAAGAAAAATATGAAGCGATGGGCCAAGATATGGCCTCTTATCTTGATGGTTTATTATATGCAGATTTTTTAACCTATTGGGATTATATCCACTTAGATACGCTGCTAAGTTTACAAAGCCCAAAAACACCTTTCCCGGATGAAGAGATTTTTATCATGTATCATCAGATTACAGAGTTGTACTTTAAACTTTGTTTACACGAATGCAAACAGATATCTACACATCAAGAATTAACAGCCACATTCTTTACACAACGTTTAAAACGCATTAACTCTTATTTTAATGCCTTAACTACTTCTTTTGAGGTAATGGTAAATGGCATGGAAAAAGAGCAATTTTTAAAATTCAGAATGTCATTATTACCTGCTAGTGGTTTTCAATCGGGACAGTACAGAATGATTGAAATTAGCGCTACCAACTTTACCCAATTGGTAGATAAAAGTCAGCGTGAAGCTTTAAGAAATGCGGATATTGAGCAAAAATTCGAATACATCTACTGGAAATTCGGTGCAACTGAATTATCAAGCGGCAAACAAACCTTAACCTTAAAGCAGTTTATTAAAAAATATGCAGATCAGTTTTTAGCCTTAGCAAAAGAACGCGAGCATAGCAATTTCTCAGCTTTATATCATCAACTAAAAGAAAAAGGAGAAGATGTAAGCGAGTTAGGCGAAGAATTGCGAAAATTAGATTTGTATGTGAACGTAGAATGGCCGTTATCTCATTATAAATCCGCTGTGCGTTATTTAGAAAAAGATCCAACAGATATTGCTGCAACTGGCGGAACAAACTGGCAAAAATATTTGCCTCCGCGTTTTCAAAAGCGCATTTTTTATCCTTTTTTATGGACGTCTGAACAAATGGAAGAGTGGGGAAAAGGATGGGTGCTTAGTGTATTGCAAACACTTCGAAAATAAGATTAATTTGGGTTTAGAGCCATTTTTTCTTAATTTTGCAGCTTAATTTAATACTTAAGGCAGTGATAGATACTTTACAAATTAAGGTTACCGAAACTAGCAATCCGAGATTAGCTAGTACAGAATTTAAAGACATCCCATTCGGAAAAATTTTTACTGACCATATGTTTATGGCCGATTTTGAAGATGGCGAATGGAAGAATTTGCAAATTTTACCTTACGGACCAATTCCGATGAGCCCTGCAATTTCTGCTTTACATTACGGACAAGCAATTTTTGAAGGAATGAAAGCGTATCGTTTGCCGAACGGTGATATTAGCGTATTTAGAGCGAACAAAAACTTTGAACGTTTTAATATTTCTGCAGATCGTATTGCGATGCCTACTATTCCAGAAGAAATTTTTATGCAAGCTATTTCTGCTTTAATTAACATTGATAAAGGATGGGTGCCAACTCAAGAAAATTACTCATTGTACTTAAGACCAGTAATGTTTGCCACCGATTCTTCTTTAGGAGTTAGAGCAAGTGATACCTATAAATTCGTTTTATTGGCAACTCCAACTGGCCCATATTATACCAAAGCCTTAAAGGTTAAAATCGAAACTAAATATACTCGTGCAAACGAAGGTGGTGTTGGTTACGCTAAAACCGCTGGAAATTATGCCCGTTCATTGTATCCTTTTGCAGAAGCGCAAAAAGAAGGTTTCGACCAATTACTTTGGACAGATTCTGCTACGCATACTTTAATTGAAGAATCGGGTGCAGCTAACGTAATGTTTGTTTTAGATGGCAAATTAATTACTGCTGCAGTAAGTGAAACCATTTTAAACGGTGTAACGCGTGACACGATTATCGCTTTAGCAAAAGATAAAGGAATTACAGTTGAAGAAAGAAAAGTGACGATTGCTGAAATTATTGAAGGTGCTAAAAACGGAAAACTAACTGAAGCATTTGCAGTTGGCACCGCAGCTACAGTCACTCAAATTGGCGAAATTGGTTATGAAGGTGAGCTTTATAAATTAAGTGATGCAAGCACTCGTACTGTTTCTACTAGCCTTGCAAAAGAATTAAACGACATTAGAAACGGTTTAGCTGAAGATAGATTTGGCTGGAACTGGATCGTATAATTTTGTCATCCTGAGCTTGTCGAAGGATCTATAAATGAAAATCCCTTACATCTAAAACATGTAAGGGATTTTTTTATTTAACGCTGTTGTCTTTCTTTTTTATCTATACGCAGTTGCCTACGTCTTCTCCGCTCATCCCTATCATCTTTCATCTTTTCAAATTTGGCGACTTGCGCTTTAATCTCTGCTTCTTTTTGCGGAGTAACACCAACGCTATATTTCACACCTTGGTAAAGTGTTTTCCAAATAAAATTGAAAAAAGATCCTGTAGGTTGTCTGCTATAATTAATTGAAGCTGAGGTGAATTTGCCGTCTTTGCTTGGATTATCAGAATAAATAACCAACGCATTTGCCAAAATGGATAATAATCCTTTTCGTACTAATCTACTTTTTCCTTCTTCCTTTTTTAACAAAGCCACCGAAAGATCATTAAAAGCAAAATCCACTTTTCCTTTGGCAACATCTTGATTTGCCTTGATATCAAAAGCCAAACTTTTAATCATTCCTTTATTCACTTGCACCATGCCTAAAGGTTTTGTAATCTGATTTAATTTCCTGCCATCCAAATTTGTAATTGCACCTTTATACGCAAATTCACCAGTTGGTGAGTTTAAATCAAATTTAAAATTGATAGCCAATTTCCCCTGCCCCATTACATAACTCAGCAAATCTGCTTGCATAATCGGATTTACAGCTTTTACTTTTACTGCATTGGTCGCATTCGTTATTACTCCAGATGTGTTTTCAAAACTTATACGACCTCGTTGCTGACTTTTTTTATCAAATTCTGTATAACTCACATTGATATTGTTCAGCTTTATTTTTTTAATGGTCAATTGCGCTTTTAATTGCTGTAAAAGTTGATGCGGAAATCTTCCTGTCTTAATTTTTTCCAGCTTTGGAAAAGTGTTATTATTAAAAACTGCAACTTCTCCGTCAGCTATGCTCATCTGACTAGCAATTAATTCCCTTTTTTGTATATAAGCAGGTAAATCAATCCCATCAAGGTCGATATTTTTAAGTTGAATAGTAAAACGATCTCGAGCATAACCAGCAACTGTCGCAAAATTAGTTTCGCTATACCGAGGTATTAATCCGAATTGTTTGATGTTTACTTTTCCGCTAGATGCATTAAAATCTAATTGGTTAATATTAATGTGGTACATGCTATCTGGTGTAGCATAGCTATAATTACTCAAGTTTACATTTACATCTTTTAGCAAGTATAGTCTAGTCGTATCTTGTGCTGATAGTGAATCAATTAGCCAATCTTTTAAGGTTACATTAAGATTTGAGACCGAATCTATATCAGGTAAAAGATCATTATTATTCACATATTTAAAGCGCACATTTCTAAAATCTACGAGCTGAACTCTTAAAGATTTAAATAAGTTTTTAATGTAATCATAAGGCGATTTACGTGGTCTAGGTGGTCGATTATCATTAAAATCAAAATGCTTATTTACCATCGTGATATCCGGATTATCGAACAAAAGCAAGCTGATGTCTACCTTTTTATTAAAATAAATGTCATAAGGATGAAACTGTTTAATAGAAAGCTTTTTTAGGCGAATGTAATACAGGTTATTTGGTGCCTTTTTCGCTGCAATTAGCAATTTAAAAACGTTTGTATCTGGGGTAATATTTACATCACCAATGGTAGCAGAACCTGTAATAAAATTGGTGTGTATTTGCGAAAATTCTATGCGGTACAAACCATGTGTTGATTTCTGTACCAGTTCTGTTATTTCTTTTCTAATTAAGGGCTTAAACTTTATACTGATATACCAAGATGCGCCAACTAAAATTAAAGAAATGAACAGCACAATGCCTATTATCCATTTTAAAACTTTAAATTTTCGTGGTGCTTTTTCAGCCATATGGGAATTCATTTTTGTGTCTTCCAAGATAGCAAAATATAGCCATTTAAGAAATGATGTCACCTAGTACTAGGACAAATACATTAAAATTATCGTAATAGTTAATACTTAGACCTCATCAAAACAGGCTTATTTAAGCGTTATTACCACATGCTAAATTACAAGGTGTTAACAAGGTGGTAACAGGGTGAAAACAGGGTGCCAACAGCCTTACTGACCGTGTATAGTTCCTGTTATTTTCCTATTATATTCAAGGGATTAAATAAGAAATGTTTACGAAAATTATACTTTAAAGAAAGTGCAGAAGTGCTTCTTCCTTTCTGGCTGAATGACAAAACTTGATTAATTCTTTTCCCGTTCTGCTTTTCGTTCTGCTCGTTTTTTAATGCGTTCTGCTTTTTTACTAGAAATTGGTTTTTCCATAGGCTTTATAGGTACTACTCCAATTCCCACAGTTTCTCTTATCCCTATAAAAATGCTCTTCCACATTAAATTAAAAAAGGAAGCTTGAGGCACTCGAGTAAAAGTAATCTGACTAGTTCTAAGGGCTTCACCTTTGGTGGGATTATCATTTTTAATTAGAATGGTATTTGCTAAAAATGATAATAGTCCTTTCTTTTCCTTTACCCCATTTTCATCCTCTTTCAACAAATTAATTTTTAGATCAGTATAGGCAAATTTAACCGTTCCCGAACTTCCTCTTTCATTGGCAGAAATCGTAAAATCTAGGCTTTTCACGTTGCCATCTTCAATGGTCACCAATCCCAACGATTTAGAAAGTGGGTTTAATACTTTTAAATTAAATGGGCTTACATGACCAACGTAATTAAACGATGCAGCTTTGTCTGTTAAATTAAAATCAATCTTCACATTCAACTTTCCTGTACCCATAACATAGGTCGTTAAGTCGGCGTAAGCATGATTTTTCTTCACTAGCCTTAAGGAATCATTCGTAATGTTTAAGATTTTTCCACCTAGATTGCTTAAGTGTAAGGTTCCTCTTTCTTTGGTTTTAACATTATACTCTGTATAGTCAATATCAACTTTGTGTATACTTAATGTATCTATTAAGGTTTCAATTGGCAATCTTTTTAAAGCATTATGCGGGTAATTTCGCCCTTTGTCAAAACTTGGCGGTGGCAATTCTCTATTTAAAAATACAGCAACTTTCGCTGGGCCAATTTCTAATCGTTTTGCATGTAAGTTTCCATCGTTATTTAAGGAGATAAAATCTACGCCTGTTAAATTAATCTCACTAAAGTTTATATCATACCGATCTTTTTGTGCATTATATTTACGACTAAATGTTAAATCAGGATATAAGGGTTTAAGTTTTACACCTCTTACCTGAAGTGTTTTTTTACTAAATGAACCACGAATTGTATCTACCGTAACGTTATACATTCTATCTTTTGTGGTGCTCTTGTATCCGCTTAATTCAAAACCAATATTTTTGGCATGAAAAACACGTGTAGTATCGTATTGAGAAAGAGAATCGACTAAAATATCTTTTGCATTTAGCGTTAAATGCTGTACCCCATTTAATTTTTTCAATCCACTATAGTAATCGAAGTCAGCATCTACTACATTAATGCCTCCTATTCTAATCGACTTAATTGATTTCGAAATCTGTTGATAAAGTGTTTGTTCGACTTCAGTTGTATCTATTTTTTTAGGTACTTTATGGTAAATCATATCAATGGATGGATGATCCAATTGGATAGCATTTATTTTTATCTTTTTATCAAAATAAGCCGTTAATATTCCAATTCTACTCAGTTTTAAATGAGCCAACTTTATTCTGAATAAATGTGTAGGAGCTTTTCTTATCGCTTTCAGCTGATTAAACACATTCGTATCTGGTGTTAGAGAAATGCTATCCAACACTACATTTCCAGTAATTAAATTTAAATGAATGTCCTTAAAATTTACTTGATATAAATGATTTGAGCTACTGTAAACACCTTCCTTAATCTTTTCAGTTAACAAAGGTTTCCACTTGGTGCTCAAATAAATAGCTACCCCTCCAATTAAAATGATGAGCGTTAGCAAAATGCCTCCAACCCATCCGAGTATTTTCTTTGTATTGCGTTTTTTAGCTGGCATAAAATGATTTACGTAATAACCTAAAACTTAGTTGTTTTGTTTGAAATTTGTAAGGAGAGATATTTTTGATGCTGACAATTTGTCATTTACAAATTAAATTTAGTATTTTTGAAACCCATAAAATTTGAATATTTGATGATTGATTTACAGCTTACGGATAAGAAACATGATGAAGAACGCCAAGGAGAGGCTCTAGTGATAGAAACTCCAAAAAAAGGCGATGGAAGAAAACTGTACATTGAAAGTTATGGTTGCCAGATGAATTTTGCAGATAGCGAAATTGTAGCCTCTATCTTATCTGATACCGGTTTTGAAACGACTGGAGATTACCACCAGGCCGATGTAATTTTTATAAATACCTGTTCTATTCGTGAAAACGCAGAGCAACGTGTGCGTAATCGTTTATCACAATTTGGTGTAGAAAAAAGAAGAAATCCGAAGTTAATTGTAGGCGTTTTAGGATGTATGGCCGAACGTTTAAAGGCTAAATTTTTAGAAGAAGAAAAATTAGTCGATGTAGTTGTTGGTCCAGATGCATACCGTGATTTACCAGGCTTAATTAGTCAGGTGGAAGAAGGACACAAAGCAGTAAATGTAATTTTATCTCGTGAAGAAACGTATGCAGATGTAAGCCCTGTTCGATTAAACAGTAATGGAATTACTGCTTTTGTAACCATTATGCGTGGTTGCGATAACATGTGTTCATTCTGCGTAGTGCCATTTACTCGTGGTCGTGAGCGCAGTAGAGATCCTTTTTCTATTATTCAAGAATGTAAAGATTTATTTGAAAACGGCTACCGTGAGGTTACGTTATTAGGTCAAAATGTAGATTCATATCATTGGAATAAACCTAAAGCTGAGAAAGTTGCTATTGATGATTTGACGGATGAAATGAATACCTTAACTGGTGATGCGTTATTAGAAGCTTTAACCAATAAAACTGATTTACCTGCAACGCGTAGAAACGAAAACGAACTAAATGAAGAAGGTTCGATGAACTTTGCTCAATTATTAGCTTTAGTTGCAGAAATTAGTCCAGAGTTGAGAGTTCGTTTTTCTACTTCTCATCCTAAAGATATTACCGATGAGGTTTTATATACCATCGCTAAATACGATAACATTTGCAATTACATTCACTTGCCAGTTCAGTCGGGTAATTCGAGAATTTTAGCGTTAATGAATCGTACGTATACTCGCGAGTGGTACATGAATAGAATTGATGCTATTCGCCGTATTATTCCAGGTTGCGCCATCTCGGCTGATATTATCGCAGGTTTCTGCACCGAAACAGAAGAAGAACACCAAGATACATTGAGCATTATGGATTATGCGAGATACAATTTTGCCTACACGTTCTCTTACTCTGAACGCCCTGGGACTTTGGCTGCTCGTAAATACGAAGATGATGTACCTGAAGACGTGAAGGCTCGTCGTTTAGCAGAAATATTTAAAAAACAACAAGAAGATTCGTTAGCGTGTTTAGAAGATTTTGTAGGTAAAACGGTTAAAGTTTTAATCGAAGGGTTTTCTAAAAAGTCGGACAAAGAATATAGAGGTCGTAATGACGAAAATGCAATGGTGGTTTTCCCAGTTACAGATTCTGTAAAACCAGGTGATTATGCAAATGTTTATATAGAACGTTGTACATCCGCTACTTTGCTTGGCAGGATAAAAAATTAGTTGCAAGTTACTGTTATGGGTTTATGCATAAAGTAAACCCAGACCTGCAACATATAACATGCAACTGGCAACACAATAACAACCCATACTAAAAAATGGATATACAAGATATTAAAAATAGGTTCGGAATAATTGGTGGTTCTCCGCTATTAAACCGTGCTATAGATACAGCCAGACAAGTTGCACCAACCGATATGTCGGTATTAATTACGGGTGAAAGTGGTAGTGGTAAAGAAGTTTTTTCTCACATTATCCATCAAATGAGTACACGTAAACATGGTGCTTTTATTGCGGTGAACTGTGGCGCTATTCCAGAAGGAACTATCGATTCAGAATTATTTGGTCACGAAAAAGGTTCGTTTACAGGTGCTCACGAAGCTCGTAAAGGTTATTTTGAGGTTGCCAACGGCGGAACAATTTTTTTAGATGAAGTTGCTGAATTACCATTAGGAACTCAAGCTCGTTTGTTGCGTATTTTAGAAAGCGGCGAGTATTTGCGTGTGGGTTCATCTAAAGTTCAAAAAACTGATGTACGTATTATTGCAGCCACAAATGTGGATGTATATAATCGCGTAAAGTCGGGTAAATTCCGTGAAGATTTATATTATCGTTTAAATACAGTTCCATTGCGTATTCCTGCTTTGCATGAACGTAAGGAAGATATTTATTTACTTTTCCGCAAGTTTGCAGCAGATTTTAGCGATAAATACCGCAGTCCGGGCATTCAATTAGAACCGGAAGCTATTCAAATTTTAAGCAATTACAGTTGGCCAGGAAATGTGCGTCAATTGAAAAATATTGCAGAGCAGATTTGCGTTTTAGAGAAAGATAGAAATGTAAGTGCACAAGCTTTGCTAAACTATATTCCGAATGAGCAGGCTAATAACTTGCCAATGACGATAAATGGAAGTAGTAAAGAAGATTTTTCGGAAAGAGATATTTTGTACAAAGTTCTTTTTGATATGAAAAAGGACATGATGGAGTTGAAGAAATTGGTGGCAGAGATTATCCAAAATGGAGGCAATACTTCGCATATTATGGCTGATAATCCTCAATATATCAATCAATTATATCAAGAAGTAGATTTACCAAATCATAATGATGCTACTTTAACAATTAAACACCCAACGCAAAATGTACCTAGTGAGTTTAATTATGCACATGATGCGGAAGAAGTAGAAGAATCATTATCCTTAATTGATAAAGAATCTGATTTAATTAAAAAAGCACTCAAAAAACACAAAGGTAAACGCAAATTTGCCGCACAAGAATTAGGAATTTCTGAACGTACATTGTACCGTAAAATAAAAGAATTAAATCTATAACCTATAAAAACAAATTATATATAGATGAAAAAAGCACTATTCATTTTAGTAGTTATCGCTCTCAGCGGATGTGGTTATAAATTTAGCGGGGCTTCTACTGAAGGATTAAAAACCGTTAGAGTTGAGTTTTTCGAAAACAATGCGCCATTAGTCGTTCCAAATTTAAGTCAAACATTTACGGAAGATTTAAAAGAAAGAATTCGTACGCAAAGTAAGTTGAGTATTACACAAAATGAAGCGGATGCAACTTTTGAAGGTAGAATTACCGGTTACGATATTAAACCGATCGCCATACAAGATAATGCCCGCCCAATTGCTGGCGCAAACCGTTTAACCATTACTGTTGCAGTAAAATATACGAACAACACTAAAACGGAAGGAACTTTAAGCAAAAGCTTCGAGGAAAGTTTTACTGCGTTTGAAGATTTTTCATTGGCTGGTCAATCTTTACAATCACAGGAGCAGGCACTGATTAAAAAAGTAAATGCTAAACTGACCGACAATATTTTTAATCGTGCTTTTGCACAATGGTAAAGAAATTGAACTTTCAATTATTAACTTAGCGGCATGGAGATCGATTTAAACACGAAAGAACAACTGGCAGATTTACTTGCAAAACCAGCAGTGGTAACGCAAGATCATGCCGGCATGTTGACTGCGTTGGTTAAAAAATATCCGTATTATCAGCCGTTACATTTATTGCTTGCAAAAGCCAACATACACGAAACCAATCATACCAATAGTTTAGCCACTGCGGCATTATACAATGGTGGTGGTTTAGTGCATCGTGTAATTTATCAACCCGAAACGTTAGCCACTACTTTTTCATCTTCAGCCATCAAGGCGGATGAAGATTTTGACAACGAACAAATTGACATTGCAGAAGACATTGAGTTTATTGAGCCTTCACCAGTTGAAGACAATCTAAGCGATGAGCAAGAAACTTTCGAAGAAATTGCCGAAGTCAAACCAACTCCTGTAACAGAAAATAAAACCGATGAGCAAGAAGTTTTTGATGAAATTGTAGAAGTAGATTCATCGGCATTTGTTGCTCCTCCTTCAGAGGATGAAATTGAGGAAGAAGAACCAATTGAAGAAACGGTACCTGATGAATTAGCAATTGAAAGTATTGTTGCCACGGATTTTTTCGCATTCGAAAAAAGTTTTAGCACAGAGCAAGCTGTAGAAAATCAAAAAACAGAAGCAGCAACTGTTACACTGCCTGAAGAATATAATCAAGAAGCAGAGGCGCAAACGGTAAGTAAATACGATGACGATAAACTTCCATATACCTTTTTATGGTGGTTAGCAAAAACACGTAAAGAACATGAGCAAATATTTCAGCCTTATGTTACACCTAAAAAGAACGATAATCCAACTCCGTCTACTCCAGGCGAATTACAGCAACAATATGTAGAGCATATTTTCCACATCCAAACTCCTTTTAACGTAGCAGAAGAAGCAAACAAAGGTCCGCAAAACAGACAAGTTGCACAGAAAGGATTGGAAATTATTGATTCATTTATTAAAAACGAACCACAAATTAGAGCACCAAAACCAGAACAAATTAATAATGAAAATAAAGCGAAGAAAAGCGCTGAAGATAATTACGATTTAGTTTCTGAAACTTTGGCAGCTATTTATATCGAGCAAATGCTTTATCACAAGGCGATAGACACTTATGAAAAATTAAGTTTGAAGTTTCCAGAAAAAAGCCGTTACTTTGCCGACCTTATTCAGTCTTTAGAAAAGAAAATTTAACAACATAACATAGTATGGTAACCTTATTAATCATTTTATTAATTATTTTTTGCATCGCATTGGGCTTATTCGTTTTAATACAAAACCCAAAAGGTGGTGGTTTAGCTACTGGCGGATCTGGCAGTAACATGTTTGGCGTACAACGCACAGGCGATGTTTTAGAAAAAGGAACTTGGGTATTATTAACGTTAATAGTAGTAGCATCATTAGCCATTACAACTGTAGGTAAATCTGGTAACGGATCTACTGGAACTGGTTCTAAAATTGATGAGCAAATTAACAAAGCAGCAACTCCATCTGTATTAGGTGGCGGTGCACCTGCAACTACTACTCCAGCTACAACAACTCCAGCTGCGACTCCTAAAACTGGAGATAGCACTAAAAAATAATTTTCTTAAACCGAAATAGTAAAAACTCCTTAGTTAATCGCTAAGGAGTTTTTTATTTTTCTGCCAGTCTGACACCTGAAATTATACCTTAAATTCCATTAACTGCCATCAAATGTAAATTTGACAAGCAAAATAGTCTTGGCATAAAAACTGTTTAATCCAATTCATCGTATTACATTTACGAATTAATTCAATTATAAAAACTAAAAATAAAAGTATTTATGTCATTAAATCTTAAACCAGTTGCTGGCACAGCAAACAGAGTGATTGTTGAACCTGCTGCGGCAGAAGAAAAAACAGCATCAGGAATTTATATTCCAGATACAGCTAAAGAAAAACCATCTAAAGGCACTGTAATTTCAGTTTCTGATGAAGATTCGGAAGGTAAAAAACCAACAGTAAAAGCCGGTGATGTAGTAATCTATGGTAAATATGGAGGTACTGAATTTCCTTACAACGGAAAAGATTATCTAATTATGCGTGAAACTGACATCTACGCAATAGAAGGCTAAGTATAATTAATTAAAAACAAAGACACTTCTGGCGATAAAATCGTCAATCGTAATTAAAATCGTAAATAAAAATGGCAAAACAAGTAAAATATAACGTTGAAGCACGCGACGCCCTGAAAAGAGGTGTTGACATTTTAGCAAATGCAGTAAAAGTAACTTTAGGCCCAAAAGGTCGTAACGTAATTATCGATAAGAAATTTGGTTCACCAGCTATCACTAAAGATGGTGTAACGGTAGCTAAAGAAATTGAATTAAAAGACCCAATCGAAAATATGGGTGCTCAAATGGTGAAAGAAGTAGCTTCTAAAACTGCAGATATTGCTGGTGATGGAACTACAACTGCTACTGTTTTAGCGCAAGCAATTGTAACTGCAGGTATTAAAAACGTAGCTGCTGGTGCAAATCCAATGGATTTAAAACGCGGTATTGACAAAGCTGTTTCTGCTGTAGTTGAGAACTTGAAAAAACAATCTCAAGCAGTTGGAGATGACAATAATAAAATTAAACAAGTTGCTTCTATCTCTGCTAATAACGATGATGTTATTGGTTCGTTAATCGCTGAAGCAATGAGCAAAGTTGGTAAAGATGGTGTAATTACTGTTGAAGAAGCAAAAGGTACTGAAACTGAAGTTAAAACAGTAGAAGGTATGCAATTTGACAGAGGTTACTTATCTCCTTACTTTGTAACTAACGCTGATAAAATGGAAGCGGAATTAGAAAGCCCTTACATTTTAATCTACGACAAAAAAATCAGCAACATGAAAGAATTGTTGCCTGTTTTAGAAAAAACTGTTCAAACTGGTAAACCATTGGTGATCATTTCTGAAGATTTAGATGGCGAAGCTTTAGCTACTTTGGTAGTGAATAAAATCCGTGGTTCATTGAAAGTTGTAGCTGTTAAAGCTCCAGGTTTTGGTGATAGAAGAAAAGCAATGTTAGAAGACATCGCTATCTTAACTGGCGGTATCGTGATCTCAGAAGAAAGAGGTTATAAATTAGAAAATGCTGATTTAACTTACTTAGGTTCTGCAGAGAAAGTTGTGGTTGATAAAGACAATACAACTGTAATCAATGGTGCTGGTCAGTCTGAAGATATTAAAGCTCGTGTTGGACAAATCAAAGCTCAAATCGAAACTACTACTTCAGATTACGATAAAGAAAAATTACAAGAGCGTTTAGCTAAACTTTCTGGTGGTGTTGCTGTATTATATGTAGGTGCTGCATCAGAAGTTGAAATGAAAGAGAAAAAAGACCGTGTTGATGATGCTTTACACGCAACTCGTGCAGCTGTAGAAGAAGGCATTGTTGCTGGTGGTGGTGTTGCTTTCATCCGTGCTGTAGAATCTTTAGCTGATTTAAAAGGCTCAAACGAAGATGAAACCACAGGTATCGCTATCGTTAAACGTGCAATTGAAGAGCCATTACGTCAAATCTGTGAAAACGCAGGTATCGAAGGTTCTATCGTTGTACAAAAAGTAAAAGAAGGTACTGCAGATTTCGGTTACAATGCTCGTACTGATGTATATGAAAACTTAATTGGTGCTGGTGTTATTGACCCGACTAAAGTTTCTCGTGTAGCATTAGAAAATGCAGCATCTATTGCAGCAATGTTATTAACTACAGAAGTTGTTTTAGCTGATGAACCAGAAGAAGCTGGTGCAGCTGGCGCTCATCCTCCAATGGGTGGTGGCGGTATGGGCGGAATGATGTAATTCCTTCCCTTCACAAAACGATTTATTATAATTTAAATCTCTCAGAGCTATACGCTTTGAGGGATTTTTTTGTGTCCAAAAATTATAGTTAATTCTATATATTTACGATACCTATTGTTTTACCGTGAAATTACTTCGTTTACTGTTTTTAAGCTTTTTCTGTGCGCTTACGTTTCCTGCGTTTGCACAGCTAAGTATAGGTACAGTAGATCCAGGGCCTTATGGATATGGAAGTAATATTACGGTACCTATAGTTGTACCCACAACAGGGAACTGTCTCCCATTAGACAATAGATTTGAACTCTTTATATCTGATATTTCTGGGAGCTTTCTTGCAGAGCGAAAAATAGGGGAATATATCGGTTTTTATTCAACTTTTGTTAATGGTGTTATACCTTCATCCCTACCACTCTTAATACCAGGAGATACTTATAAATTAAGAATTAAAGTAAGCGGAAATAATACGATTATAACTTATCCCGGAACAATCAGTATAAGAGCAATTACAGTACAAACGGCAGGTGCATCACCATCTTCTCCTGATCAAATACTTGGAACTGATACATATGGATATTGTGGAAGTTCGATAAGTGACAATCAGTCTATTATTTTGACCAATAATAACCATAGCTCATGGACAACATCTCAGTTAGCTGTGAAAAATGAAATTACAAGTTCAACTCAAACTTATTCTCCAGGCCCGGCAGGATTCCAGATAACAAATATTAATAATGCCTATTATACTGCAGTTTTAACTGCAAACCAAAGTTTTGGGGGAGAAACTATAAAATCTATACGATCCTATCTATTGCTTAATAGTTCTTCCAAAGTGAGTATTGAATCAACAGGAGATGGTTTTGGGTGCATCGACCCCCTTACTGGTTTAGGTGCTTCAGTTTCATATTCTGTAAACATTAATACTACTACAGGTATTGGCAATAATTATCCAGGCTCTACATATCGAGTGAGTTGGGGAGATGGAACAACCGCAGACATATTTACTCATTGCCAATTAATCAATCAAAACGGAGTTATTTCTCATAATTTTATGACTACCTCTTGTGGACGTCCTCCTATCAACATAGGTAACGGCAATACAGTTCAGGATGCATTTAATGTAAGCATCACCACAATCAATCCTTTTTGTAGTTCTGACCCAAACTCAGCAATTACATTTGCGAAAATTTTCATTAAGCCAATCGCTAGAATAAATCCTAGTTTACCTACAGCATGTACGAATACTCCCGTAACCTTTACTAATAATACTGCTGTAGGCAATAACGCAAATTGTAGCACAAACATGTTATATGAATGGTATATAGATGGTGTATTAAGGGCCACATCACAAAATTATACCTATGCTTTCCCAACCCATGGAATCCATCAAGTCAAATTAATAGCAAAGAATAATGTTGGCATTTGTACTCCATCAGAAGAAATAAGAACCATTTGTATTCAAGACCCACCACAACCCAGTTTTAATTTTAATGGAAATAATGGTGCCACCATATGTGCACCGACAATTTTAAAGCCTACAAATACATCCTTTATTGATGATATATGTAACACAAACAATGTCTACACTTGGATAGTATCACCATCAGTTGGTTATGCGAGTGGTAATGCAAGTAGTAAAGAACCAGAATTTAACTTTATTAACCCAGGTGTTTATCAAGTAACTTTATTAATATCAACAGAATCATGTGGTAATGTTGCTTCATCCACTCAAACTATTACTGTAAATACAAGCCCTCAAGCAATACTTTCTGATGATTTTGAAACCTGTACGCGAGCAACATATAATTTTAACACCACTAATAGCCCTACAAAATCTACCATCGAAGGAACTACGACTCCATTAGCAGATACTTATACTTGGACAGTAACGGCAGCTGGCACAGGAACAGCTGATTTTGTAAGCGGAACAACCTCTGCATCAAGGTATCCATCAATTAGGTTTAATAGCTTTGATAAGTATACCGTGACAGTAGTTCATAAAAATAATTGCGGAACAGTTGCTACCGATACTCAGGTAATTACTTTCACTCCTGCCCCTGAACCTAATATTGTTTTAATAAAAAATCCTATCTGTTATAATGAAATCGCCAATTTAACAAGTAGTGTTGCAGGCACTTATAATTCAATTCAATGGGTAAATAGTACAGGAACAAGTGTTGGATTCTCTGATCCAACAAATCTAGTTACCACATACACTCCAACAACAACAGAACGCAATAACGGTTCTGCGGTAATCACTTTAAAAATATTTACAGGGCTAACGGGAACTTGCGCTACAGTTACAAAGAACATTACATTAAATATTCTGCATAATAATACTGGCAATAATAGTACACAGTCTATTTGTACTGGCGGCACCGCTACTTATACACCTATTTCAAGTGTAGGAGGAAGCACTTTTGCTTGGACAGCAGCTAATGCAGATGGAAATGCCATTAGTTTTAGCACTATGGGCAATGGTCCAATTAGCGATGATATAATTAATACGAATCCAACAGCTAATGCTGTAGTAGTTTACACCATTACTCCTACCGCAAACGGCTGTGCAGGAAATCCTTTTACCTTTACAGTTACGGTAACCCCAAATCCAATCGTTACACCAACCGTAGCAAATACAACTGTTTGTAGTGGACAAAACGCTGGAATTACCTTAGCTTCTAATATAGGTCCTGCTACAAAATACACATGGACAAGTACAGCAACAGGAGGAGTAACTGGAAATACCAATCAAGCAACACCTGCTGCAACTTCAACAATTAATGATATCCTATTAAACACCGGTACTTCATTTGGCACCGTAACCTATACTATTACCCCTATTTCTGCCAATAATTGTTCTGGAGCACCAGTACAAATTACAATAACGGTTGAACCACAACCTACCACTCCTATTGCAGGCCCACCTGAAAGTATTTGCAACGCTAATGATTATACCCTAAAAGGAAATCAGCCAGCTGTAGGCACTGGTAAATGGACGGAAGTTTCAAACATTGGAGGAGTTACTTTTGATGACGCAGCCATATACAATACAACCGTTCGTGGCCTACAACCTAGCAATGCGTATATTTTTAGATGGACAATAACTGGAGCTGCAAGTTGCGCTCCAAAAACCGATGATGTTGTTATAACGGTAAATCCTTTATCCGTTGGTGGTACAACCTCAGCAAGCATTCCAACCGTTTGCGCAGGAAACAATACAGGCACAATTACATTAAGCGGTCATATAGGAAATGTGATAAGATGGGAAAGTTCAACAAATGGCGGAACTACTTGGGTACCCATTGCAAATACCACCACAACATTAACCTATACGAATTTAACTACCACCACACAATACAGAGCAGTGGTACAAAGTGGAGTATGTGCACCTGATAATTCTAGTAGTTCTACAATAACTGTTAATCAAGGAGCAGTAGCAGCAAATGCTGGCCCTGACCAAAATCTTTGTAATGAATCAACAACTATTCTTGCGGGAAATGATCCTGCTCCGAATACTGGCTTATGGACATTAATTTCTGGACAAACGGGGGTAACATTTACAGCAAACCAATTTAATACACAAGTTAATGGCTTAATTGGAGGTCAAACCTATATTTTCCGATGGACAGTTTCTGGTTTAGCTCCATGCCCTGCTACTAGTGACGACATGGTCATAACTAACTTATCACCACTACAAAACAACAGCATTAACACAACACCAACTACTGTCTGTGCGGGGCAAACCATTACGATAATTGGCACTACACCAACTGGTGGAAATAATACATATGCCTATGTTTGGCAAAGCAGCTCTGATGGTGGCACAACATGGAATACCATCAACAGTCAAACTAATCGCGATCTTACCATAACCGTTTCTACAAGTTTATCGTATCGTCGTTTAGTAACTAGCGGAACATGCCCGTCAACTAGCAACCCTATTGCCATAACAGTTCTACCTCCAATTGCTACAAATACAATCTTTACAGATCAAACCATTTGTATCACCACAACACCTAATCAATTGACAGGGTCACAACCAACGGGTGGAGATGGTACAAATTACACCTATCAATGGGAACAAAGTATAGACAATGGAGCAACATGGAGCTTAGTACCCTCAGCTAATGCCCCTAATTATGCTCCGCCAGCAATTACACAAACCACATTATACCGCCGTTTAGTAAGTAGTGGCGCTTGCACAGGAAGTCAGCAAAGCATAAGCAGCGTAGTAAAAATTACAGTTAACCTCAACGCAAAAGCAGAGTTTACCTATACCAACGACATAGGTTGCGTCCCTTTTCAACTAGATGGAAATAACATTAAAGCCGTACAATACCCAACTAGAAATGCAATTTATACGTGGTTTGCCAACGGGACACAAATTGGGACGGGTGTTAATTTTCCAGGGTACACCATTCCTACTGATAACACGGATGTAACCATAAAATTAGTGGTAACCAGTAGCGTTGGTTGCTTATCAGACGAAATGAGTCATACATTTAGTACTCGCCAAACCATTACCGCTTCTTACACACAAACGGCTACAGAAGGCTGCGGACCATTAGACGTTACCTTTACCAATATGTCAACTTCCTTAACTGGAGTAACATTCCTATGGGATTTTGGCAATGGTACAACGTCTAACCAAGCAAGTCCACCACCAATAACCTTTTTAGCAGACCCTACCGGAAAAGATATTACCTATACCGTTACCTTAACCGCCACAACACCTTGCGGTTCTAGTACCTCAACTTCAACTGTGTTTATAAAAGCAAATCCAATTTCTGTCTTCTCTCCAGATAAAACAGTAGGCTGCTCACCACTTTTAGTAAACTTTAGCAATACATCGCCAGGTGGCACAAATACCTACACGTATGATTTTGGTGATGGAAGCGCACCAGTAACCACCACTAACAAAAATTCTGTTTCTCATGCCTACACCACAGGCCGTAACATTACAACCTACACCGTAACAATGACTGCCCAAAACGATTGTGGTACCGATGTAACTCAATACACTATACAAGTTTCTCCAAATACAATTACACCAGAGTTAGTCGTAAACAGTAACGAATTACGTGGTTGCGCTCCTTTAACCGTACACTTCTTTAACAATACTTCCGGCGCAAATTCATTTACTTACACCTTTGGCGATGGAGCTACGGCAACTACACTTTCAGCACCAGAAACAGTTACTCATATCTTTACACAACCTGGCACTTATACCGTTAGACTCGATGCTACCAATGGCTGTTCTAATGCAAGCACTACCGAAACCATTACAGTTCTTCCACAGCCACAAGCAGCGTTTCATGGCGATATACTAGTAGGTTGTGCCGGATTAAATGTTAAATTCACCAACACCAGTACAGATGGTGTAAGTTACCTTTGGGAATTTGGGGACGGGGCCACCTCTCGAGATTTCGAACCCAGCCATGTATATACTGGTCCGGCCGCTTCGTATACCGTAAGGTTAACAACCTATAATAACCTAGGTTGTCCAAACACAGCAACACTTACAGATTATATCAGAATTGTTGGACCACCACATGCAGATTTTTCAATATCACCGGCGCCAGTAATTAGCATTCCGACCTATACATTTAAGTTTACCGATGAGAGCACAAATTCTCCTAAAACCTATAGATGGACTTTTGGCGATGGTGATGCTTCCTTACAAAGAGACCCAACACATACCTATGCAGATACTGGAAAATACCTTGTAACCATGAGAACATACAATGAATACGGTTGTGTAGATAGTGTTCAAAAACAAGTGCAGATAATTGGTGTACCAGGTTACATGTATGTGCCAAATTCATTTATCCCGGGAGGAACAAGTACGCAATTGCAAAAGTTTATGGCAATAGGTTCCGGCATTAAATCGTGGCACATGTCTGTCTTCAATAAATGGGGACAAGTACTATGGGAAACGACTCAATTAAATGATGGCAAACCAGTAGAAGGTTGGGATGGAACCTACAAAAACACACCGCAACCACAAGGAATTTATTTCTGGAAAATAGATATAGAATTTATAAACGGCACAGAGTGGAAAGGAATGACATACGATAGCTCGCCACCAAAACGAACTGGCTCAATATATTTAATAAGATGATGAAAAGGATTGCCATAGGGATTTTACTAATTACCTTAAGCTGTAGTATACAAAAAACTAAAGCTCAGGATCATCTATTTTCTCAATTTTTTAACGCACCAATTTATCTAAACCCATCATTAACTGGTCAGTTTGATGGAGACATTAGATTAAACATGATTTATAGAAATCAATGGAGCTCACTTGGCGGGGATCTATCTTACATTAACGCATCAGTAGATGTGGCCGTTCCAAAATTGGCAGGTGGTGTTGGTTTATCATTCAACAGAAGCACCGAAGGCACAGCCTATTTAACAAAAAACAATATAGCAGCGACCTATTCTTACAGTGTCGGAGGAGATGATTTCTTAGCGTCTTTTGGTATACAAGCCGGCTTTACCAACCGCTCAATTGATTGGAGTAAATTAGTTTTTGGCGATCAAATTGACAGAAGATTAGGGTACATTCCAGGCAGCATATCATCCGCACAACTACCAGATGTTTCTAACCGTTTCTTCTTTGATCCAGCAGCTGGAGTAAACTTTGTATATCGCAATGCGATGTTAGGCGCAGCCCTATATCACGTCAATAAACCCGACGAATCCTTTAGCGGTACACAAGCGAAACTACCCATGCGCATGACCATAAACGCGAGTTTTAAAATGCCCTTAAGTTATAATTACGATTATACAGAAGATGAAGGCGCTTTTCTAATCCCCTCAGTTGTGTATTACAAACAAGGCAACGTAAGTTCAATAAGTGCAGGCGCTCAATTCAAATACAAAGGCTTTAATACTGGCATTTGGTACCGCACCAATCAAGAAGGCGGTTCAGATGCACTAGTATTTTCTTTAATTATAGATATCTTCCTAAAACGTAGTGATACCGAAAAAGTAAGAGTAGGTTTAAGCCACGATGCAACCACCTCTAAATTAAACTACACCAATACCAGTGGTACAACGGAAGCAAGTATAGGTTACGAAAAATACTGGCCAAACAGCACACGAACAAAAAAATACAATGGCTTGCGCTGTTCTAACTTTTACTAAAAACTTTGCGCTATAATTAGAGGTATTTAATATAAAGTGGCTAAACTCTTAGCTAATTTCAACTAACTCAAGCCTAAGCAATACTTCTTCGTTAACCTAAATCGACCTTGGCCAGTGCGGAAAGCACCAATTATCCCCAGCAGAAACTTTAATAGCGCTGGGCGCAGTCGTGGATTTTTTTGCATACTTTTTTCATCTACAGGAAACCTGAGCTTGCGAAAGCATGAATACCAAAGAAAATAAACACTAATGAATAAAAGTTCGTCCGCGAAGCGACAGCACCATAAATAGTAACAAGAAATTAATGACTTTTTAAATACATCCACTGTGTTCACTAATTAAAAGCCATTTTCTTATCCCAAACTCACATTTATTTAAATATTAATCTCGAAATTAGTAATAATCTAAAATCCAGTTTATATGCAAAGCCTTTTTGATAGCAGTCATTTCATCACACAAAGTGAAGTCAATAAATTCTTATTAGCCACCCTACTTTGCGGACTAATCGGTGTAGAACGAGAATTTAGAAGCAAACAAGCTGGTTTAAAAACCATGATTATGATTGGTTTAGGCGCTACATTATTCACTATTTTATCGGTTAAAATAGGTTTAAATAGTCAAGATCGCATTGCATCCAACATTGTAACGGGCATTGGCTTTTTGGGTGCTGGCGTCATATTCAAAGAAGATAATCAGGTTAAAGGACTAACAACAGCTTGTGTAATTTGGATTGTTGCAGCAATCGGTATGGCCGTAGGATCCGGTTATCATGAACAAGCAATAGGCGTAACCTTAGTCGTCTTACTCGCTCTACTTATTTTTCCTTATGTAGAGAATTTTGTAGAAAGACGCTTTACCAAGAGAACATATCGAATAGTAAAAAAATACGAAAACGAAAGCCTAGATACTTATGAAGAATACATAAGAACCTCGAAACTTAAATTGCACAGAGGCAAACAAGAACTAGCAAACGGCATTATAAGTGGCACTTGGGTAGCAGTAGGCAGTCCTAAGAACCATAAAAAGTTTGTAGACAAAATGTTAATGGACGATAAAATCATTGCATTCGATTTTTAAGAAGCTACATTACTACCCCCAATTTCATCAAGCAATTCATGCAGACAATACAAATCCGTTAGCAAATCTTTAAAATCAATAGGCAAGGCATCCATATTATAAAAAAGATAATCAGATAACATCTTCCTTAAATTCCTATTTAACCTATTTGCAGGTACCGTTCTAATAAAAACTTTAAATTCGGTTAAGATAGTATCAGAGATTTCAGTGTCTGCCGATGCATTTAAAGATGGTGTAATTTTCTCTTCCATATCTTAGTTTGTTTAAATTCTATTCATCAATTTGATTTTTTCTGCTACATTTATAACAACAACACAATTGTACTCACAATAAACGAGCAAAACAACAACTAAAGAGTTATTAATTCACAAAATGAAAGATAAAATAGATAAATCACTGATTTTAAGTAGAATAAAATTTCATTATAAATTTAAATCTGATGCACAATTAGCGAGATTTTTAGGACTGGGCACAAACACACTCGCAAATTGGTACACAAGAAATACCATTAACTACGATTTGATATTCACAAAATGCGAAGAGCTAAATCCCACTTGGATTATCACAGGAGAAGGCAGAGCTACAAAAGGATATACAAATTCAGCAGAAAATGGAGCATCAATTATTAAAGACGATGCGGTAAAAAGCATAACCGAATACAATCAAATTACCGAAATAGAACGTTTACATCAAATTATTACCCTACAAGAAGGAACAATTGCCGCACAAGCTAAAACTATAGAAGTAATGAATAAACTGATTAATGCAAAGGATAAATAAGCTATAAGTACTTCTTTAAAAAGTCTCCTTTTGTTTTGGTAGTTCTGCTATCTCTTTTTCCAATAAACTAATTTTCTTTTCTATTTTCTCAATTTCAGAAACAATTTTTTGTTGTTCAGAAAGTGAAAGGGACTTAAAGAAAAATAGTTGTTAAATGATTTCCATATTTTTCATCATAAACTTCAATTTTATAACCATCATAATTATTGCTTCTCCAAATCAATTCAGTAACTCGAATAAAGTAACTATACCATTTTCTCTCCCCTAAGATTTTAAGATTCAACTTCTTATTATCTATAGCTTTAAAGATTTTAGCTTCCAACTTATTCATTTCTTTAATTTAAATAATCGAAAAATAAATGTTTAATATTTCTCTGAGAATGACAAGATTCATACACTTTATAATTGTCAATCATTTCATTTCTAAGGTTGATAATCTCAGCTTTACTCTTCTGTAATTCAATTTTGTTATTGATTTTCAATAGTAAATCGTCTAACTTACCATTAACGACATAACCTAACAAGCAACCATTTTTATTCTTAAAATGTCCTGTTATAAATCTTTCTATTCCTTTTGTTATGTATTCTGTTTGTTGTTGAGATGCGTTAACTGTTGTTCCGCTTGATTTCTTCCATTCAATAGATGAAATATTTTTAGCTTCGACGTGATATTCTAAATACTCTGTTTGATTCCATTTATTCTTTTGAAAGAAAATATCGATTCTGTTTGAATTTTTTACACGTTTTCTACCACTGTAAACATCTTCTTCAACTAATGGAACTTCATAATTGATGATAAAATCACTTTTCAAACCCCTTAGATGCTTTACAATGTGCGCAGAAATTGATTCTTCTTCCCATTCTGGTGTAAGCAATTTTTCCTCAACTGCAGTGCCAAATGATCGAATCAAAAGACGTAAGCATTTTAATTCAAAACTTAGGTTAACTTTATTTATCAATTGAAGATCTTTAGCCATTTCCTTTCGCTATTTCAACTAACAAAGATTTACTATCTTCCATAGCCGTAGTTTGACTCCAAAATCTCCTTTGATTTGGTTTTATAATGTATACATCATTACCATCAAAATAATTTATTTTTTTTCTGAAATAAAGATTTTTTGCTTCTTCATTCCAAAGTTTTTTATCTAAAATTTTTAGTTCTATTCTAATGTCTTCTTTTGACTCCGTCGTTTCCTTTTGTTCATTTCCAAAAGATAATTTTACCAAGTACAAAGGGCAACTTTTATCAATTTGGTAATGAGTTGCCCAAACTTTTAAATCTACATCATCTAGCCATTCATTGAGTTCTTTGGTAATTCTATTGGTGTAATTGTTAATTTCTAAAATTGGTTTTACAGCATCTGAATTTGCTTGGTTTTCGAATAAATCTAAGCTATAATCTAAAGTATCTTGAATGATGACTTGTTCATCTTTAGTGAGCTTCAGAATATCATTATAAATGATTTGGTCAATTTCTTTTTCTAAATGTGAAATATCTTGAATTAATAAATCTGATTTTTTTATAGTGGTAATTTTGTCAATAATTGAGGAGAGATTATTTAAATGTATTTCATCTAAATTTTCAACGATTGCTGGTAGTTGTAACATTTCGTTTGATTGAACTCTCTCTCTTTCAATTCCCCAAGAAGCAGAACATAAAGAAAGATAGTAGTTTGAAAAAATAGAATTAATAAATGCTGTTAAGCTTTTTAAAAGCTTAACATCTTTATGAACAATACTATAAGCCATATGATAAGAATTAAAGTCTATAATGCTTGAACAATATTCTTTATCCTTTTGTCCCTCTTTTATGATTAAGAAAGGGCTTTTATGAAGCAATTCATTTGTAGGCCTATAAATTTTAAAATTATTGACTTCTGCATTTTTAGGAGTATAATATTTACTTATTAAACTTGTATCAATAACTTTGCTTGGTGTAAAATATTTGTTTTCTTTTATTTGTTTTTCACTTGGACTGTGTAATCCAGTCCCTCTTATCCAATCATTTTTATTAATTTCGAAATAATTTTCAAGCGTTTTATACTGTGATTCCAGTTTTTCAATCAATTCAAAATCAAGATAGCTTCCCCACATTGCAATTTTCCAGATTTTAGAATCTTTTTTCTCACATTCAGTTCTTGGTAAATATTTTTCATCCGATGAGTCGATGACAATTCCTTCTAAAATATCATTTTTGATGTATGTTTTAGGAGCATAATAAGTTATAGTGTCTTTTGGATTTTCAGGTATTTGATTTTGATAAAAAACGATGCTTATTGGACCAACAGCCGAACCGAAAAGCTGCCCACCTGAAAATTTTGGGGCCTTTCTTAAAATTGAAAAATTATATACTTTTTCTACATAATTTTTATTGAACAACCATTTCCTAAAATTTTGGTAAGTTCCGCCAGTATTTGTCAAAACTTTAGTGTTAAAAATTAGAGCAATTTTTCCTGTTGGAGCTAAAAGAGTTGCTTTGTGCAAGAAAGGCAAAACCATTTCTTGCGCAAAACTTTCTTTTTTACAATAAGCTGTAATTGTTGGTAATAAATTTTTAGTTCCAAAAGGAGGATTTCCAACAATTAAATCAAAATTTTTTAATTCCTCAATGTCGGAGAAATCAGAAATTGTATCCCTTTTAAAAAGATTATTTCCTTGCTCTTTTAAGCTTGTATCTTCTGGATCATTAATTAAATAAGGAAATTGAATGGTTTTGTTCCACCAACCCGTTTTCGGATCAAGATTATCTAACAAAGCCAAATACAAACTAAAAGCTGCAACTTTTATAGATTTGGAATCAAGTTCAATCCCGAAAATATTATCTTTTAAAACATTTACTAAAACACCAAAATTGTTTAGTTTTTTATTATGTTTATTTTCATAACGTTTAACCAATCTTTTGAAACTTTGAACGAGGAAAATTCCTGAACCACAACTTGGATCCAAAGTTTTTACATTGTATTCCGATTCTTGATTTTTAACAGGTAATTTTTCATTTAAAATCAATTCGACCAATGAAGGGGGTGTATAAAAAGTTCCAGTATTTTTTTTCTCTTTTTTATCTAGTTCTGATAGAAAATTTTCATAAATCTCACTTAACAATTCAATTCTAATAATACTAAAATCGAATAATTTATCTCGAAATAAAACTGGATTATCATCAATATAACCATCGTAAAAGCAGTTTTTAATTAGTGCTAGGTGTTCTTTTGTAACAGATTCTCTCTCATTTTCTTCAAAATTGAAAAGGCTTCCGTTAAAATCATCTGCTAATTTTTCGAACAAATTATAAGTTGCCCCAACATCTTCTAAAATATCAAAAAAAGAATTTGCTTTTAGCAAAAATGATTGATACAAATCCTTCGAAGTTGCTTTTCTGTCTTCCAAATAAAACAAAAACAAAGAGCGCATGATTAATTTATGTATAATAAATTTATTCTTTAACCCTTTTTTATCTAATGCAATAGCAACATTTATAAGGCTTTGAATTAAAAATTTATCTACTCTATTTTGAAGTTTTATATTTTTTCTAATTTCGATTGCTTCATCTGAAGACCAGATAAAGCCTGTATCGATAGCAATTCTTGAAAAAATTACGTTTAGTAATTGAAGTTTTTCCTTATCTGTGTTTTCGCAGGAAAAAACTTCTAGAACATCTAATTTATTTCTAAACTCTCTTTCTAATAGCGAATCTTCATTAATAGGTTTTTCAGAACAGTTGTATATTCTGATTTCTGTTTTTGTATAAACGTATAAAAAAAGAACCTTTTGAAAATTCCAACAAATTTTGTGAATTTCTGCAATCTGTTTTAGCGCTACTAAATCAAAAGAATCTACTTCTTTTAAAAAAACAACAGGCTGACCATCATTTTCATAAAGCTGTACAATCCCATAATCCTTTTCATTAAACAAATCAATTTCTAAGCTCTTGCAGTTTTTTGCAAAATCTATAATATCTAATTGATTAATAATTGACTTGTTCATTTAGTTAAAAATTTAATCTAATAACCTTAGTTAAAATAACCTGTTTGGAAAAATACTGTGTCTTTAGAATTAAGCATTTTGATCTATAACATATTAAGCTAACAAAAATTAGAAAAAGGAAATGGATAAGTTTTAAACAACTAACAAAGGTAAAAAAAATACTAATAAAATTAGCAAAAAAACAACTGTATTATTACTAATTAAGTTTGAATACCAATGCATTTTTTAAGCCTTTTGCTACTGCGGGCAAAGATACAATAATATCCTTTCCTTGTTTTTTCCAATTAACTTTAGATTTTACACCTAATAATATTACCTTTTTAGGGATTACTGGTGGGTTTTTAATTGTTAAAATCTTATTGAAAATATTTTTTTCATCAACCAAATAAAGCGCATATACACTCCCATTTTTACCTTTAGTAAAACAAACATTCGCGGTTTTATAAGGTGCAATTGGCGCTGTTGCATAAATAGCTTCTTTATTAATATCCATCCATTGCCCAATTTCAGCTAAGCGCTGCAACACAACATCAGGAAATGTGCCGTCAGGTTTCGGACCAACATCTAGTAAAAAGTTTCCGCCTTTGGCAACAATATCTACTAATAAATGAACCAGTGTATTGGTACTTTTATAGTTGTCGTTTGGCACATAACCCCAAGCATCACCCATCGTCATACATGTTTCCCAAGGATAAATTAAAGGCTTTTCAGGAATTTTTTGTTCAGGTGTCTGATAGTTTTCATACTCGCCATGCACCGTTCTATCTACCATAATTAAACCTGGTTGTTTAGCTCTCGCCATCTTAGCAATTTTTGGCATATCAATATCTTGATCCCAAGCTGGAATTGGCGCACCCCAAGATAAAACCTCTTCGTTAACTGTTGCTTTTGGCCTAACCCAACCCCCGTCTAACCATAAAACATCTACTGTACCATAATCGCTCATCAACTCTTCAATCTGATTGTAGGTATACTGTTTAAAGTTTTGCCAACGCTGCGGATGTAAGCGAATATCATAATTGTTATTCCGATCTGGTGTGGCATAACGCGGCCACCAGTAATGTTCACTGTGCCAATCTGGTTTAGAAAAATAAGCACCAATCATAAATCCTTCATTCCTAAAAGCCGAAAAAACCTCCTTAACAATATTTGCTTTAGGGTTTGAAGAAAAAGGAACAGCCGCATTAGTTACTTTATACTCGCTTTGTTTGGTATCGAATAGCGCAAAACCATCGTGGTGTTTAGTAGTAAAAACTACATATTGCATTCCAGCTTTCTTAGCATAGTTAGCCCAAATAGTAGGGTCAAACTTTACAGGATTAAATTGTTTATTGAGATCGAAATACCATTTTTTATAGGCTTCGTAGTTAAGAGTACTATCGCGAGGTATCCATGATGCATCTTCAGAATTAATACTCCAAGATTCTACAATCCCAGGAATGCTATAAATTCCCCAATGCATAAAAAGCCCAAATTTCTTATCTCCCCACTGGGATAATTTAGCTGCAACTTTTCTATCTGTTGGAGGTTGATACGTTTGAGCAAAAGTTAAAAAACTGATGAAAAGGAAATAAGTTAGAGCGGCTATTTTTTTCATAAAATGATTTTAAACTTCGTACCACAAAATACACAAATATCAGTAAAAGTATATAGCTTTGTTAACGATGCAAAACGAACAAATTTCAGTTTTCGACATATTTAAAATAGGTATTGGTCCTTCTAGTTCACATACTTTAGGCCCTTGGCGAGCAGCTCAACAATTTACAGCTTCTTTAAAAAAGCAAGGTTTATTGAATGATGTTGAGCAAGTAAAAATACTTTTATATGGTTCTTTGGCCAAAACAGGCAAAGGACACGGAACTGATATCGCTATTTTATTGGGTTTAGCGGGTGGTGATCCGGTTACTTTTGATGTAAATGCAATTGATAGCACCGTTGAAGAAATTAAAATCAGTCAGCGATTACTTTTAGGAGGAGAAAAAAACATCGATTTCTCTTATACCGACGACTTGATCTTCTTATTTGCAGAGAGTTTACCCTTCCATCCAAACGCAGTTACTTTTCAAGCATTCTTAAGCACAGGCAAAGCCTTTTCTGAAACCTATTATTCTATTGGTGGTGGTTTTGTAGTGAAAGAAGGAGAAAATGGAAGCGAAAAAGAACAGGTCGACCTCCCTTTTCCAGTAGAAAAAGCGAGTGAGCTTTTACATTGGTGTTTATCTACCGGTTTAAAAGTAAGTGAAGTGGTATTAGAAAACGAAGCCGCTTGGCGACCAGAAGCTGAAACTAAAAAAGGTATTTTGCAGCACTTCCAAGTGATTAAGGAATGTATTTATCGCGGTTGCCACACTGGTGGTTTTTTACCTGGCGGATTAAATGTAGCTCGTAGAGCATCTGCCTTAAACAAAAGATTAATTAACGGACAAACCTATACAGATTACGATAATTGGGTAACAGCAATTAGAAATGGCGGCAATGGTTTTAACTATATTTTAGACTGGGTAAGTTGTTTTGCCTTGGCTGTTAACGAAGAGAATGCTGCTTTTGGCAGAGTGGTTACAGCGCCAACAAATGGAGCAGCAGGTGTTATACCGGCAGTTTTACAATATTATATTGCTTTTTGCGATGGGTATGATGAAGAGAAAATAATTCAGTTTATTGCTTGCGCATCTGAAGTGGGAAGTATCTTTAAAAAGGGTGCCACAATTTCTGCAGCAATGGGCGGTTGTCAAGCAGAAATTGGAGTATCATCAGCTATGGCTGCTGCTGCATTAACAGAATGTTTGGGTGGTTCGCAACGACAAGTTTTAATGGCTGCGGAAATAGCCATGGAGCATCATCTAGGTTTAACCTGTGATCCGATTGGTGGTTTAGTGCAAATTCCGTGTATAGAACGTAACACAATGGGTGCAATCAAGGCGATAACCGCAAGTCAGTTGGCGTTACAAAGTAATCCTGATAAAGCAAAAGTAAGTTTAGATGCGGTAGTGAATACCATGTGGGAAACTGCATTAGATATGAACTCTAAATACAAAGAAACTTCTGATGGTGGTTTAGCAACGAATATTCCATTGAGTTTGCCAGAATGTTAGGTTTAATTTTTTTCACCACCTTAGAAACGGAAGAAGAACTCAACATTTTTCCTGGCCGTTCTAAGATGTCTTAGATGGTGTTATTTTAAATCTGCTGCTTTGCTTTGATTGCTAAATATCTATTTACCACATTAACCGTTAATTTTTGAGGTGGAGTTAACAAACTTAAAATACCATGTTTGGCTAATTCCTTAACCATTAATTTCTTTTCGAAAGCGAATTTCTCTGCAATGGTCTTAATATAAATGCCTTCTATATCTTGTGCAGGTTCTTCGCTTATCGATTTCAAGGTAGTATTCTCAAAAAACACCACCAACAGCAAATGAAATTTAGCAATACGTTTTAAAAAGGGCAATTGCCTTTCTAATGCAGACATACTTTCGAAATTGGTAAAGAAAACCACCAAACTTCGTTGTTTTAAAACTGCCCTCACACTAATATACAAAGCCTCCATATCCGTTTCCAAATAACGAGTTTTTTCTTTATACAACACTTCCATAATTTTGTTCAGTTGTGTAGGCCTTCGATCGGCGGGCACTAAACTTCCTGTTTTTTCCGCGATGGTAATCAACCCCGCTTTATCTTGTTTTACTAAAGCTACGCTACTTAAAATTAAGCTGGCGTTAATGGCATAATCGAGTAAACTCAACCCTTCAAAAGGCATTTTCATTGCTCTTGATTTATCAATTACGCAATAAATATGTTGTGCTTTTTCATCGGTAAAAGAGTTAACCATTAAATCCCCTTTTCGAGCCGTTGCTTTCCAATTTACAGTTCTATAATCGTCGCCAGCAACATAGTTCTTAACCTGATCAAATTCCATACTATGACCAATCCGTCTCATTCTTTTTATCCCGATATCGGTTAAACGATTCGAAACAGCCATTAATTCGTATTGTCTCAATTTTAAAAACGAAGGATAAACTGGTACAACTTTATCTTGGCCAATATTAAATCGACGACTTATTAATGCCAAAGGCGATTGCACATATAGCCGTGTTAATCCAAAATTATACTCACCGCGTTTAGTTGGTCGCAAATTATAGGTAATTATTTTTTGCTCTCGCGATGATAAATTAGCAGCAAACCATAAATCACGTTTTTGAAATTGGAATGGAATTTCATCGATAATTCCTACACTAATTTGAAAAGGATAAAAATTCTCGATGTAAATTTTAAGTTCATTATCGTCGCCATTGCTTAACCGTTCCGGCACATCTCTGCGAAGAAAAACACCTTTATCATTTCTGTACAGCAAAAAGAGATCTAGTAAAACTAAAATCATTAATATCCCAAAAAGGATGTAAGGTAAATCGCCTAAAAATTGCATGAAGAAAGAAAATAAAAACAGGGTTACGCATACGCCGATAGCGATGAATAATCGTTTACCTAAAAATAGGTCTGTATAATATTTTCTAAACAGGTTCTTCATAATTTTATTTCGTCATGCTGAATTCATTTCAGCATCTGTCTTGCACAAATGACCCTGAAATAAATTCAGGGTGACGGTATGATTTATCTAGGCACTTCTATCTTTTTAATAATTTGCGCAACCACATCAGCAGTTGTTAATCCTTCCATTTCCTTTTCTGGGCTTAGCATAATGCGATGTGCCAGTACTGGGGCAGCTACTTTTACAATATCATCTGGCGTTACGAAATCGCGACCAGCCATTGCAGCAATTGCTTTTGCTCCATTTACCATAGCCAAAGATGCTCTTGGCGATGCACCTAAATACAATGATTTATTATGACGAGTTTCGTGCGTAATTTGCGCAACGTAGGCAAGTAATTTAGGCTCAACAAACAATGATTTAATGGTCGCTCTTAACGCTTTAATTTGATCAACTGATAAAATGGGATTAATTTCTTGTATTTGATCTTCCGTTCTTTGTTGATGTTGGCTCGTTAATATTTCTATTTCTTCTTCTAATGAAGGATATTTCACTTCGATTTTAAATAGAAAACGATCCAACTGTGCTTCTGGCAAGCGATATGTTCCTTCTTGTTCTATTGGATTTTGAGTTGCCAAAACCATAAAAGGTTCCTCCAATTTGTAGGTGTTTCCATCCACAGTAATTTGGCGTTCTTCCATTGCTTCAAATAAAGCAGATTGGGTTTTTGCAGGTGCACGATTAATCTCATCTACCAATATGATATTGCCAAAAATAGGTCCTTGCCTAAATTGAAACTCTGCTGTTTTAGGACTAAATACTGCAGTTCCTAATACATCAGATGGCATTAAATCTGGCGTAAATTGTATTCTAGAAAATGTGGCTGAAATACATTTTGCTACTAATTTAGCACTTAAGGTTTTCGCTACACCCGGTACCCCTTCTAATAAAAGATGTCCGTCTGCCAATAAACCCGCAATTAAAAGATCTATAGTTTCTTTTTGACCAATAATTACATGGCCTAAAGATTGCCTAATTTGATCTACTGCGGCACTTAACTGGCTTAAATCGGTTCGTTGATTAAACATTTCCTGTTTCATATTTATTGGTCTTGTTTATAAAATTGTTCAATTAATTTATTTAGACGGATTAGCTGTTGGTCTTTCACCATTTGCCCCGCTTTAAGGTATGTTATTTCTTCTAAGAGTTCATCTATTATGTCTGCTGATACACTAGAAATATTAATCAGTGCTATTTTAAACTCCTGATCTAAATCCAAGGTTTTTAAGCGATACTTTGTGCGGATGTATTCTAATAAATAATTTACTTTTTTCTCTGCAATGTCTCTATTATTACGCTGCTGATAATACACTCGCCCTACTACTTCTGCAAATTCTACCGACGTATTTTTTAATCGTTCTACTACTGGAATTATCCGTTGTCTTCTTTTAATTTCAAATAGAATAAAAGCGACTAAACTAAATAGTGCAATATAATATGCCCACCTTAATTCGTCATATTTAAAAAGCACTCTTAAAACCGAATTATCTTGTTGATCGGGTCGGGTAAAATGTTCGTCCCAAATTAGAGTTTCAGCCTTTGGCAAATAAGAAAGAGCCTTAGCAGCATAATCCAACCCATCTTCCTTCAGTAAACTATAATTGGTTAATAATTGCGGATTTGGCAATATAAATAACGAGCCTTTTCCAAATTTATATTGAATAAAATTTGCATATTCATCTTGCTTTTTGCCTAAAACGATAGCTCTTGTTGTGTCTGCTTTAAGAAAATATTGCCCGCTTATCCCTTTGTCAAAATAATAATCCAACTCTCTTTTTAAGGATGGATTAACAAAGTTGATTGGATATTTACGCTTATTTTGAAAGTTAAAATCGGACGTGATTTGCAGTTTTAAAGTATCTAATAAAATTCCTTGAATTTGAAAAGCAGCAATAAAAATGTTGTTTCCACTTTGCATATACTTTACCATCTCTCGGTAATCCAATTTATCTACTTTTAAGTTTGAAGCGATAATAAAATAATTAGATTGGCCATTTGGCCTTTCTTTTAAGTTATTATAAACTGCAGATTGAACTGTTTTTATGGTGGTGTTTGGTAAAATATCGTTAATTCTTTGACGTAAAATGTAAGTGCCAAATGGGATTTTATCTTCAGAAAGATAAGTAGGAGCCCAATTAGTTGGTTTTGGTTTAAAATATTGTACTACCAAATACCCCACTATTAAAATACTGCCAATTATTAAATATCTTCTCAATCCCTTGTTCATCTCATTTTTTGATTAAACTGTAAAAAGGATTGATTAATTGACTCGAAACTAAGTTTATCTATAAAAAACTCGCCATACCAAATGTATTCGAATTGATGAGTTAGCGTATTAAATTCTTGTTTATAATTTTCATTTTCTAACTCCAAAACATAAGCCTGATTGGTTTTCTCTGGTTGCCAGTTAATGAGTTCTTTATCACTCAATTGTTTTAATGTTTTTAAATATAGAAGGCGTACGGCAAGACGATAATTTGAGTTTTTTAAAGCGAAATCGATTTGCTCATCGAAATCAATTTCATGGATATTTTCTAAACTTTCTTCAAAAGGTATAGCAACAGTTTTAGATTTTCCCGTTAGAAATTTATAATCCAATCCAATCAATTTAATAGCAATAAACACAACAAGGGTAATTACAACGGCTATTAAAATGTACTTAATGATGTTTCCAGTGATTCCTCCACTAAAAACCTTATTAATTAAGCGCCAAATCCATCTCCAAAAACGATCCCATAGACTTAAACTTTGTGGAGCAACATCATCGTAAATAAATTCCTTTTGTTGGCTATATTTTTTAACCGCTGTTTCATCAAATTTTCGGAGGTCTATTCTACTACTATCTGATTTTAAAACAATACCTTTTTTAACTACAGGCTTAGTAACCGGTGTTTGTACAGCAGTTGCTTGCACAGTACTTGTCCAAATAAAAAAGATAAAGAAAACCAGCAGTGAGCGCATTTAATATTCTTCTGGAGTTTCGGCTTGATTTGAATTTTGACCCAAACCATCAATTCTGTTTAATAAGCCAAGGCTTTCTTTTCGTTCTACCAAATTAAAATAAATTAAGGTTGAACAAACGATTGGAATAATCATAAAGATATAGGCTATCTGTTGTGATATTGAAGAAATAAAAACATAGGTTCTTGTAATGGGTTGCTCCGCATGCGTAAATGCACCTACCATTGCAACAATTATGGCAGGTAATTGTACAATCATACTGCAAGCATAAAATATAACATAGATAACCAATAAAGTTGCTGCAGTAATCCACCATTCATCTTTTAATAATTTGAATGAGCGTTCAAAAGCATGAGAAAAGTTCCCGTTCTCCAAAATCATAACTGCATAAAATAAGGTGACCGCAGGGAAAACGTAAATACCAGGGAGAAGGCAACATGCAAAACAAAGCATTAAAAAGATGGTCATTAAGAGACCACTACCCAGCATTCTAAAATAGTAATATTTAAAATAAGCCCATACTTCTGCAACGGTTGGGCGTACATTTCCCTTTTCTACATAGAGCGAAATGTAACTTAAGACTGAAACATACATAGAGGTATAGCTTAAAATCAAGAAAATGATCATTAACACATAACTAAACCCCATGCTATATATTTTTGCAAATGGGCCGCTTCCAGTATAACCGCCACTTTCACTTAAATCCACTATTTGCAATTGGGCCATTATTGAACTTAACATCCCACCTAAAATAAAAATACCTGTTAGTGAGAAATACGCTGCCATTAACGGCCTAAAATTTTGTTTAATAAAGAGAAAAGTATCTCCTATAATATCTCCAAATTCTCTTATTTTTTTAAATTCTATTTTCTCTTTCATCGTTACTTATTTGAGTGCGTTTATATAATTGTATCGGATAAATGATTACATACCAAATCATAAAAATTAAGGAACCTGCTAAAATACTTATGCTCAACCAAATTGGCATTTCGGTATGACGGGTAATAAAGCTTTCGAAAAATGCTGCCATCAAAATGATAGGAATAATACCTAATGCTATTTTCGTGGCATCTTTCGCACTGTTTTTAAAGGCTACTAAACGTGTATATGTTTTTGGAAAAAGCAAACCATGGCCTAATACTAATCCGCCGCCGCCTGCAATAATAATGGCTAATATTTCTAATGTTCCATGAATCCAAATCACTAAAATAGATTGTGCGCCTAAGCCTTTGCTAAAAAAATAATATTCAAATGCACCAAGCATAATTCCATTTTTTAATAGAAAAAATACTGGCCCAATAGAAAAAATAACACCACTTACAAACATCACTAACGAAACCCAAACGTTATTTGCAGCAATTTGAAAGAACATTTGAAATTCTCCTGTTTTCTTATAAACGCCAAACGGATCTCCCTTTGCAATGTTTTCATTTGTCATGTTCACATAGCTGTCGCCCATAATTAAGCGGACAAAACGATCATCGTATTTGGCAGATAACACTCCAATACTAGCGGCGATAATGAAAAAAATAAATGAGTAAATTATTTGTTTTCGATATTGATGAAATAATAAAGGCAATTCATATTTCCAGTAACGAGCAAAACGACCTTTTTCTTCTTTTTTATTTTTATAAATAGCTTGATGCAAAACCGATGCAATGCCATTCAAATATGCGGTAGTTTGAGATTTTGGATAGAACGTTTTTGCGTACGCCAAATCGTTTGTAATATCAATAAAACGATGGGCTAATTCATCGGGGTTATTCGTTTGTAAAACTTCGTAGCTCTTCCATTTATCGGAATTCTGCTTCACAAACAGCGCTTCTCTCATAAAATTAATTTCCCCGGTTAAATTTCTGTTAAAATAAAACAAAATTTTAATTAGTCAATAAAAAATAAAAATCCCTATTATATTTGAGACCATGGAAACCGTTAAAGTAAATACTAGTCAACATATTGATATTGATTATCCCGTTGCGGGTTTAGGCGAACGTGTTGCAGGTTGGCTAATTGACATGGGTTTATTTATTGCGGTCTTTTTTGTTTTTCTGATCGTGTTTTCCATGACCGGACTTTCTGGTTCAGGCTTATTCGATACTATCATGCTTATTATTTATGGTGCTGGTTATGTATTTTATGATTTGCTTTGTGAAGTTTTTATGAATGGTCAGAGCATAGGCAAAAGATTATTAAAAATTAAAGTCATCAGCCTTGATGGCGCACAAGCTAGCCTTGGTCAGTATTTTATACGATGGGTTTTTAGAATTGTTGATTTTCCTTTAACGGCATGGGTAGGTGGATTAATTTGCGTAGCTGTTAGTGAAAATAAGCAGCGCATTGGCGATATTGTTGCAGGTACAACATTAATTAAAACTGTTCCACGTACACAATTTCAGCACATTGCTTTTCATCCAGTTGCCGAAGAATATAATCCAGTTTTCGCTAGTGTAAATCAGATGACTGATCGGGATATTGAACTGATTCACGAAGTTTTAAATACCTATTATAAAACCCGAAACCACGATTTAATTTACCACATGGCGGCTAGAGTTTCTAATCATTTGGGCATTGTTGTACCTAATGGAATGAATGAACTTGAGTTTTTAAAAACGCTAATAATGGATTATAATCAGCTGACTTCTAGATCAATTTAAGTTTTATTAATTACTTAAACGCAGTGGCAATTGCGTTTGAAACTTTAACTGCCCATTCGATATACATTTTTCCAGAGGGATGTAATCCGTCGCTAGCTACTAAAGAAGCATCCGTTGCTGCATTTCTTGAGCCAGGTGTAATATCAATATAACTCACGCTCATTGCTAAAGTTTCTTCTTTACAAATGGCATTAAATGCATCAATTTCTTGTGCAATTGTAGCTGTACTTCTACCACTTCCTTTCCCAAAAGGTGTTACACCCCAATCGGGAATTGAAACCACAAAAACATGCTTTTTATTTCCGCCAGCAAAACCAATAGCTGTTTGTAATAATGCTGCAAATTGCACACGATATTCTGCTTGAGAATTTCCTCTATATTGATTGTTCACCCCGATGAGCAAAGTAACTACATCGTAAGTTTCTGTAATTTTTTCAGCTTTGATAGCAACTTGCAGTTCATCGGTTGTCCAACCTGTTTTTGCAATAATTTTTGGAGCGGCAAACTTTAGTCCTTGATTATTTAACATCGAACTTACCTGATATGGGAAACTTTCTTTTTGCGGAACAGCTTCGCCAATAGTATACGAATCGCCAAGGGCGAGATACGTTAAGGATGATTTATTTGTGGTAGTTGGAGTTTGTATCATTGCCTTTTCTACATTTTTATTACAGGCCAATAATAAACATAAAGACAGAAAACGAAGGCTAAATTTCATCTTTTAATTTACGTAAATTTTTAGGCTGAAGATTTCAATTAGTTAAACTAATTCCATTTCAAATAATTGGGCAATATGGTATTTGAGTTTTTCTTTTACTTCTTCCATATTTAATTTTCTGCCCAATTCTCTTTCTAAAGAAGTCACGTCCTTATCATCTATCCCGCAAGGAACAATATTTTTGAAATAATCTAAATCAGCATTTACATTAAATGCAAAGCCATGCATGGTTACCCATCTGCTACAACGTACCCCTAAAGCACAAATTTTTCTGGCTTTTTCATTATCAGCATCTAGCCAAACCCCTGTATAACCTGGATAACGACCAGCGATAACTCCATAATCAGCAAGTGTTAAAATAACCGCTTCTTCTAATGTTCTGAGATATAAATGGATGTCTGTAAAAAAATTATCTAAATCTAAAATTGGATAGCCTACTAATTGCCCAGGTCCATGATAGGTAATATCGCCCCCGCGATTAATTTTATAATACGTTGCTTGCTTATTTTTCAAGCCTTCTTCATCCAATAATAAATTTTCTGGATGCCCGCTTTTGCCTAAAGTATATACATGTGGGTGTTCGCAAAAAACAAGATAATTAGGGGTTTCAATCTCCGTATTTTCAGTTCTATTTTTGCCCTTTAAAGCAACCGTTTTATCAAAAATTTCTTCTTGTTTTGTCCAAGCATTTTGATAATCAATTAAACCCCAATCTACAAACTTAACTTTCTTGTTCATCTTAGTTAATTAAGCAACCACGTAACCTAACATATATCCATCTTTAGTTTTAAAGTAGTTTACGGTTAATTCTCTTGTTCCAGTTGGTAATTCTACAAGTGCTTGTAAAGAACCTTCATCTTTTAATTTGAATGGTTTGATGTGTATGTGTTGTTTAAACTCCAACCCTTTTTTGCCATGCCATTTGTAAATTGCTTCTTTCGCACACCAAGCAACATATAAACCATTTGTATTGTCGCCAATTTGTTTTTGCGCAAGCTCAACATCGGATAAAAACTTATGTTTAATGCTCTTGATTTTCATCTTAATCAATTCGATATCAACACCAACTTGTTTTTGTTTACTGATGATAACTGCAGCATAATCATACGAATGACTTAAAGAAATATAAGCTTCAGAATTAACAAGGTAAGGTTTACCGTGATCATCCATTCGGCAATCTATATAATCTGCTGTGTTAAGCATGGTTCGCAGCAATAAACGAGTGCTTAACCAATGCAACGCTCTTTTCCCATTACTTAAAGAAGCGATAACATCTAGCTCATGTTGTTTAAGTTGCAAACCAGAGAGTAACTGTTCTTCTGTTTCCTCAATCTTCCATACGGCTAGTACGGTTTGATCATCAATTTTTTTATTAAAAACTACTGGCATCTCTTATTTAGAAAATCAATGCAAAAGTATCTTAAATTAATCATAATTTAGTCCAAAATACTCCATAAAATGATACTCTCAGATAAACGCATACTAGAAGAAATAGATAAAGGCACCATTATTATAGAACCCTTTAATTTAAATTGCCTCGGCACCAATTCTTACGATGTGCATTTGGGTAAGTATCTGGCTACTTATAAAGATCGCGTTTTAGATGCCAAAGCACATAATAAAATAGATCATTTCGAAATACCAAAAGAAGGTTTTGTATTACAACCTGGCACTTTATACTTAGGTGTAACTTTAGAATATACGGAAACACATGCACATGTTCCCTTTTTAGAAGGTAAAAGTAGTACAGGTCGTTTGGGTATAGATATACATGCTACGGCTGGCAAAGGCGATGTTGGCTTTTGTAACACGTGGACTTTAGAAATTTCTTGTGCACAACCTGTTCGTATTTATGCAGGTATGCCAATTGGTCAACTTATTTATTTTTTGGTTGATGGTAGTATTGAAAACATGTACAACACTAAAAACGATGCTAAATACAATAATAAAACTACTAAACCTGTAGAGAGCATGATGTGGAAAAACACATTTTAGATAATCAACTAACTTTTTAATTACTTATTTTAATAAAGCCTTAGGTTTTTGTAACTTAAGGCTTTATTATTTTCATACATGAAACGAAAACTTCTTATCCTAGCCATTACGCTCCTCTCTTTATTCAGTTTTTCTGCTTTTATTACAGACGATGATCCCTTTACTGAATTACTTAAAAAGCTCGAAGAATTCACGAAGAAGTATCCGCAAGAAAAGGTTTATTTACACCTCGACAAGCCTTATTATGCTATAGGCGATGATATTTGGTTTAAAGCCTATGTAGTTGATAGTAAAACTTCTCAGCCATCAACCATTAGTAATATTTTATATGTTGAATTAATTAACGAGAAAGATTCTGTTAAAAGGCAAGTCAAATTGCAAATGCAAAGTGGAATTTCATGGGGAGATTTTAAATTGACCGATTCCTTAAACGAGGGAAATTATAGAATTAGAGCATACACACAATGGATGAGAAATGCCGGACCAGAATTCTTTTTTGATAAAACTATTAAAATAGGGAACTCTTGGGCTAATAAAGTTTTCACTAAAACCAACAATCAGTATAGCACCGAAAATAATACAGAAAAGGTAAACAGCACAATTCAATTTTTAGATAATGTTGGTAAACCTTATGCAAATAATTTAGTGAATTATGAGGTGCAGTTAAATGCTCGAAACATTTCTAAAGGCAAGGCAACCACTAATGAAAATGGAGAAATTAATATCCCTATTCTAAATACCCAGCCTAATGTATACAAGTCAGGCAAAATCACTGCTACCATTACAATGGCTGATAAGCAAACTGTGGTTAAAGTTATTCCTATTAAATCGACATCTGCTGATGTTGATGTTCAGTTTTTCCCAGAAGGAGGAAATTTAGTAGAAGGCTTGCCAAGTAAAGTTGCCATTAAAGCCATTAATGCAAATGGATTAGGAGAAAATGTAACTGGTAGAGTGTTGGATAACGATAACAACGAAATTCTAAAATTTGAAACTGCTTATTTAGGGATGGGATCTTTCATTTTGAATCCACTTCCAGGGAAAATGTACACTGCAAAAGTTAAACTTCCCAATGGATCTGAAAAAACCATAGCCTTACCTAAACCACAAATTAGTGGTTACGTACTTTCTGTAAATAATACAGATAGCGCCAAAATGAGCGTCAAAGTAATATTAACTACTGATGTAATGAATAAAGGAGAGCTTAAATTAGTAGGACAACATAATGGTAATGTATATTTTGTAACCAAACTTTCAACCGAGAAACAATTAATTTCAATAGCTGTTCCTAAATCCGAATTTCCATCTGGTATTATTCAACTCACGTTATTTTCTGCTGATAATTTGCCAGTTGCGGAACGTTTAGCTTTTGTAAATAATAGTCACGATAAAATTGACATAGGCGTTCAGAATTTAAAACCAACTTATGGTAAACGGGGGAATGTAGATTTAACATTGACTACAACCAATAGTGCAAAACCAATACAAGGAAGTTTCTCTGTAGCCATTACAAATACAGCTGCAGTCGCTCCAGATTTAGAAAATGAAAGTAACATTTTAACCAGCCTTTTATTGACTTCGGATTTAGCAGGTTATGTAGAAAAACCGAATCATTATTTCTTAAAAAATGATTCAAAAACTCGCAATGAATTAGATAATCTGTTACTTACACAGGGTTGGAGAAAAATAAACTGGAAAAACATTATCAATAATCAATTTCCAGCGATAACGTATCAACCAGAAAAACACCTAAAAATAAGCGGCACTATTACCAAAGGGGGCAAACCAGTAGCTAAAGGAAAAATTGTTCTATTTTCTAATACAAATGGCTTTTTTGTTATTGATACCTTAAGCGATGCCAATGGACGATTTAACTTCGACCAAATTGATTTTACAGAGAACATCAAATTTGTTGTACAAGCTCGCACCGATAAAAACAACAAGAATACACAGATAGATCTAGACATGGTACCTGGTCAAGTAGTTACTGTAAATAAAAATACAGGAGATGTGGAAGTAAATGTAAACGAAACTTTAATGCCTTATTTAGCACAAAGCAGTAAATATTTTGATGAACAAACTAAAAGAGGATTCCTTAATAAAACAATAACACTAAAAACAGTAAACATTGTTGAAAAGAAAAATCCTGCACCAAACTCCTCAAATTTAAATGGCGCTGGTCGTGCAGATTTTGTAGCAACAGCAAAAGAATTAGAAACTGCTTTCTCGCTTTCTATGTATTTACAAGGAAGAGTTGCTGGCATAATGATCCGTGATGGAAAAGCATATTCTACCCGTGCAAATGGAGGTGCCATGAGCATCGTTTTAGATGGAATTAATATGGGAAGTGATTTCCTATTAGATGATATTAATGTGCAAGACGTAGAAAGTGTTGAGGTTTTAAAAAGTATAGGTAATACTGCAATTTATGGCAGTCGCGGCTCTAGTGGTGTTATTGTAGTTACCACAAAAAGAGGCGCTGGCACAGAAAGTAATTATGCTAGGTATTCGCCAGGAATAGTTACTTATGCTCCAAAGGGATATTATCAAATTAGACAATTCTATTCGCCGAAATATGATGCAACTCCAGATCCAAAACCAGATTTAAGATCAACTGTATATTGGAATCCGCATTTAGTATCAGACCTAACTGGAAAAGCAAATCTAAACTATTACAATACAGACCAATCTGGAACATACAGAATTGTAATTGAAGGAATAGATATAGATGGAAATTTGGCAAGAAAAGTTATAAGCTATAGTGTGAATTAACTATGAAGCTTAAAAAAATCTTTTGCGTAGTATGTCTGCTTAGTTTAATATCGTTTTCTGCCTTTTCTTTAGAGGATGATCCGTTAACAGTTTTATTAAAGAAATTGGATGAGTATACCAAAAGATTTCCAACAGAGAAAGTACACTTGCAGTTTGATAAACCCTATTATGCAGCTGGTGATAATATATGGTTTAAGGCATATATAGCTGATGCAAGAAATGCTAATCCTACCACACAAAGCAATATTCTCTACGTCGAGTTGATAAATGAAATTGATTCAGTATGTAAACAACTTCGCTTGCCTGTAGAAAATGGCATATCATGGGGAGATTTCAAGTTAATTGATACCTTGGCAGAAGGCAATTACCGTATAAGGGCCTATACCCAACTCATGCGTAATTCAGGTTCAGAGTTTTTTTTCCAAAAGTTTATCAAGATCGGAAGCAACTGGAATAACAGAATATTTTCGAAGGTTAACTACAGTAATGTAAAACAAGAAAATGTGGAGCGAGTGAAGTCAACAATTGTTTTCACCGATAGCATGAGTAGACCTATTGCCAATAGACCAATTAATTACACGATTAAGTATGGTTCAAAAACACTGAAAGGTCGAACAAAAACTGATATATCAGGGCAAGCAGGTATAATTTTACCAGTAGAAGCGAAAACAGGAAGTATCACTGCTACTATTGACCTCGGAAAAGGAATATCATCCATAAAAACAATTCCCATCAAATCTGTATCTAATGCTATTGATGTACAATTTCTTCCCGAAGGTGGGAGAATGATATCAGGGCTTGCATCAAAAATTGCAGTTAAATCAATTGATGCAAATGGTAAGGGATTTAATGTGAAAGGGAAAATATTTGACGACAAGAATGAAGAGGTTAGCACATTTCAGACTACCTATTTAGGCATGGGCTCGTTTTATTTCAGCCCTATGGCTGGAAGAACTTATACTGCTAAAATACAGCAAAATGATGGATCGGATTACTCAATTGCTCTTCCAAAAGCAGAATCTAGTGGGTACTTGCTTACTGTAAATCCGTTGGATACCAATAATGTGAATATCACTGTAATACTAAGTGCTGATCTTCTGAATAAAGGAGAGCTTAAACTCATCGCTCATCGTGATGGATTGGTTTACGCAGCTACGAAAATATCAACAGCAAAACAGGTTGCAAAAATTATCCTCCCAATTAGTAAATTCTCTTCTGGCATTGTACAACTTACTCTGTTCTCACCAGAAGAACTTCCTGTAGCAGAAAGGTTGGTGTTCATTAACAATTCCTCAAACAAAATTGATTTAAATCTCAACCAACTTAAAGCGCTATATACTAAAAAAGAAAAAGTAGCAATTGAACTTAGCACTATCTCTCAGGGTAATTTCTCTGTAGCCGTAACCAATGCCGAAGTCGTTAAACCAGATGAAGATAACGAGAGTAATATTTTGACAAGTATGCTACTTTCATCGGACTTGAAGGGTTATATTGAGAAACCAAATCACTATTTCATACATAACGATGCAACAACCAAGGAACATCTTGATAATCTCTTGTTAACGCAAGGTTGGCGAAAGATAAACTGGAAAGGAATTGGAAATTCGGAGTTGAGGTATCCAGTTGAAAAGAGCATTAAAATTGGCGGCACCATTACCAAGAATAAGAAACCTTTAGCAAACAGTAAAATCTCGCTAATGTCTATTAAAGACGGGATGTTTTTAATAGATACGCTTAGCGATATAAACGGGAAGTTCGTTTTTGAAGGACTGGAGTTTCCTGATTCAACAAAGTTCATTATTAAAGCCCGTTCTGAATTGGGGAAAAAGACAGTAGATATTGAACTAGACCTTATGGATAAGCAAAATGTCACCATTATCAACAACTATAGTGACATTGAGATGAACGTGAACCAATCAATGCAAGATTATCTTAAAGATAGCACTCCTTATTTTGAAGAACAGAATAGGCAAGGATTGCTGTCAAAAACTATCCTATTGAAAGAAGTGAAAATTGAAGGAAAGAAAAATCCAGCCAAAAACTCTTCAAATCTCAATGGACCAGGGAATGCTGATCAAGTGTTTGATGGTGATGACATGATAAATGCAATATCAGTTGGCTCCTTTTTAACTGGCAAAATAATGGGAGGTTCAGTATTTGGTGGAATAGCGAAGGTTACAAGATATGGACAGCCCTATCCTTTTGTAGTTGTTGTGGATGGAAATATAATGGACCAACCCTTTAACTTAAATAACGACATAAATGCATGGGATATAGAAAGTATTGAAGTCCTATTAAGCGGGAAATTGGCTATTTATGGACAAAATAGTGGTGGTGGGATGTTAATCATAACGACTAGAAAGGGTGGACCAAAATGGCCTGTTGTAAAATATGCGCCTGGATTAATCACCTACTCCCCAAAAGGATATTACAATTCTCGTGAATTCTATTCACCCCAATATGATATGGTACAAACTGATAAGCCAGATCTACGAAGTACCGTTTATTGGAATCCGAGTATAACGGCAAATGAAAAAGCTTCTGGTAAGTTTAGCTATTTTAATACTGATCAAGTTGGAACATACCGAATCGTAATAGAAGGTTTTGATGCCTTTGGCAATCTGGCCAGAAAAGTTTATACTTACGAAGTAAAATAACCAACCTTATGAAAACAATAGAAGTCACCATAAAAGATCGTTTAGCAATTATTAGTCTGAACAGACCTAAATCAAATTCGTTAAACCGAGAAATGGTTGTCGAATTAACTGATATGCTAAACAACATTGAAACGGATCAAAATATTGGAGGTGCAATAATTACAGGTAAAGAACACTTCTTTTCTGCAGGTTTAGATTTAATAGAGCTATACAATTATAACGAAGAGGAAGCGAAAAGCTTTTGGCATCTATTTTTAAATTTCGTAGCTAAAATCACTTCCTTTAAAAAACCTTTAATAGCGGCAATAAATGGTCATAGTCCAGCTGGTGGTTGTGTAATTGCATTAGCTTGCGATGCCCGTGTAATGGCTGAAGGGAAATACATCATCGGTTTAAATGAAGTTCCTGTTGGGATTATTGTGCCCAATAGCATTTTTAGTTTATACTCATTTTGGTTGGGCAAAGCCGATGCTACACGAAGTTTATTAGAAGGTAAACTATTTCACCCGGAGGAAGCACTAGCTATTGGTTTAGTAGATGAATTGGTAAAACCAGAAAGCATTTTGACCGCAGCAGAACGTAGAGCTAGAAAATACATGGCTTATGAAAGAAATACTTGGTCGCAAAGCAAATTCAATATTCGAAAAGAATTGATAGAAAGCACAAGTGCCGATCAAAGCGCAGACTTAGAAATTATGCTTAAACAATGGTGGTCGCCAAGTACTAGAGCAATTTTAAAAACAATTATTGATAGTCTTCAAAAGAAATAGTTAAATGGGTTTATGGTCGATAGCTTGGGAGATTAAGCATTTTGCTATAAACTCCCCTACAGACTATCAACCAAAAAACCAACCCACTAAAAACCAAAAAACCAGCTAATGTATAACGAACCGATGTTAAAAGACGATGCTTTAAAAGGCAAAACCATAGTAGTAACAGGAGGCGGCACAGGATTAGGTCGTGCAATGGGAACTTACTTCTTAAAATTGGGAGCCAATTTGGTCATTACTAGTCGAAAGCTTGAAGTATTACAAAAAACCGCTGATGAAATGGCTGCAGAAACAGGCGGGCAAGTTTTAGCGGTGCAATGTGATGTAAGAGATTATGAACAAGTTGAGGCCGTACTTGCTAAAACCATCGAAAAGTTTGGAAAAGTAGATGGTTTATTAAACAATGCCGCAGGTAATTTCATTTCGCCAACAGAGCGATTATCAGCTAATGCTTTTTCTAGTATTATAGATATCGTTTTAAAAGGAACTGTAAACTGCACCCTAGCTTTTGGCAAACATTGGATTGCAGCCAAACAACCTGCAAGCATCTTAAACATTGTTACGACTTATGCTTTTACTGGCTCGGCGTATGTTGTTCCCTCAGCTTGTGCTAAAGGTGGGGTGCTTGCCATGACTAGATCCTTAGCGGTAGAATGGGCTAAATATGGCATCCGTACCAATGCTATTGCGCCTGGGCCCTTTCCTACAAAAGGCGCATGGGATAGATTATTACCTGGGGATTTAGCTGAAAAATTCGATTTCAAAAAACGTGTACCCTTAAAACGTGTTGGTGAAAACCAAGAATTAGCCAATTTAGCTGCATTCTTAATCAGTGATTTTGCAGGTTATATTAATGGAGAAGTCATTACCATTGATGGTGGTGAATGGCTGCAAGGTGCGGGGCAAATGAACGGATTAGAAGCTATCCCATCGGAGATGTGGGATATGTTAGAGCAAATGACAAGATCTGCAAAAGGGAGTTAATTATTTAAATAATACTAATTAAATGAAATCCTTATTTAACACTCAAGAACGGGAAGAAATCATCAATCGCATTCAATCTATTAATGAAACGAGCGAAAGACAATGGGGCAAAATGTTGCCATCGCAAATGTTATTACATGCACAAGCACCAATTAAAGTGAGCATTGGTGAATTGAAATTACACAGCAATTTAATTTTCATGATCTTAGGCCCAATCATTAAAAAGAAATTAATGAAAGAAGAACCATTTGAGAAAAATCTGCCAACTCATAAAAGTTTTGTCGTGAATTTTGATCCAAATTTAGAAGCAGAAAAGCAAAATCTTATCAATTTGATTAACAAGTTTGATGCTCAAAAAGATACTCTTGCCATAAAACATCCAATTTTTGGTAAAATGAGTACAGAACAGTGGGATGTTTTATTGTGGAAACATACCGATCATCACTTGCGTCAATTTGGAGCTTAAACTTTAAAAATTACTTCTGTAGCGCCAAAACCAAATTTCTCTTTGCGAGCATCCATAAAGGTGCGTACCTGCGGATGCTTGCTGATTGTTTTATGAATATGATGCCTTAATGTTCCATTGCCTACACCATGAATAAATACAATTGATGGGAGTTGATGAACAATGGCCGCATCCAACATTTGCTGAAAATAAGCTAACTGAATATCAATAATTTCGGATTGATTTAAAAACTGATAATCATCTCTCAATTTCTCGATATGTAAATCTATTTCGGTAGCAGGTTTTAAAACTTTTGGTTTCTCGGTTTCTCCTCTAAAAAAACTTTCTTTTAATTTCTGCGCATCAATTAACTGTACTGGCTCATCTAATTGTATCAGCCATGCGTATTTATTGATTTCTGGAACTTGCTTTTTCGCTCCGCTGAAATCTTTTGCCTTAAACTTCTTTGTTAGATTTAATGGCGCAACAGGTTTAACATTTGCCGTAGTAAAATACAATACCTGAAAAATAAATTCTGGCCAAATTTCTAAATCGCCCAAATTTGCACTATAAATTTGCGTGCTTGTTTTAGCTTGGACCACACTTGCAAATTCACCCTTATAAATTCCTTTTTTATCGGTTTTTACACTTAACAAGAGTTGATAAGATGTATTATTTAGTAAGGTGAAATGCGCAACAGCACTTGCTTTTGAATCCTCAGCGACTGCTAGAAAAATCCCATTTTCTTTAAATTCTTCGTCAACAATAACGGGTTTTTGATGATCACTTTGTGTAATTGTATTTGCACTGTGCCCATGAACATGGGTTAAATTACTAATCGCTACAGGTATTTCAAATCCATCCGTATCTGTTACGCCTAATGTTTGCGCATCGATCATTCGCGTTACATATCCTTCTCTCTTTTCGTCTACAAAACGAACAAAATCACCTAGTTTAAACATAAAAGTATATAGTAGTTAGTATAAAGTATTTAGATATTAAGCTGCAAACTGTTAATTGAAAACTGCCAACTGATTTACCATCTTATTAAAGCACTTGCCCATGTAAAGCCAGATCCAAAAGCAGCTAAACACACTAAATCGCCATCTTTAATTTTCCCTGCTTCCCAAGCTTCGCACAATGCAATTGGTACTGAAGCCGCTGTAGTATTACCGTATTTTTGAATGTTATTAAATACTTTATCATCGCTTAAACCTAGTAGTTGTTGCACATACTGACTGATGCGCAAATTGGCTTGGTGTGGTACTAATAAATCAATATCTTTTTCTGTTAAATTATTAGCTTTCAGTGCTTCTTTAATCACCTCTGGAAATTTAACAACTGCCTTTTTAAACACTGCAGGTCCGTCCATATAAGGTAATGCAGCACCACCTTCTAATTGTTCTGTCGTCATAAATAAACCGCCTAATTCTTGATCAGGATATCCCGGTTTATCTTTCATCCATTTATTGGCATGCGAACCCGGATAAAACATGGCTAAGATTTCTGCATCTGCACCATCGCTATGCAAATGTGTACTTAAAATACCTTGTCCTTCCTTTTGTGTCGGTTGCAAAACTACAGCTCCTGCCCCATCTCCAAATATGACCGAAACATTTCGACTACGGGTTTCAAAATCCATTGCAAAAGAATGTTTTTCGGCGCCAACTACTAAAATATTTTTGTACATGCCGGTTTTAATAAACTGATCGGCAACTGATAATGCGTACAAAAAGCCAGAGCATTGATTACGAATATCAAGCGCACCAACTTCTTTCATTTTCATTTCACGTTGTAATAAAACTCCACAACCTGGAAAATAATAATCTGGACTAAGCGTAGCGAAAATAATAAAGTCAACATCTTGAGTGGTAATGCCAGCTCGTTCTATTGCAATTTTTGCCGCTTCAACGCCCATTGTCGTTGTCGTTTCTTCTAATCTATCCGCAAAGCGACGTTCTTTTATACCCGTACGTTCTTGTATCCATTCGTCATTGGTCTCCATAAAACGGGATAAATCGGTATTGGTATATATATTTTTAGGCACATAATATCCGATGCCGGCGATTTTTGAACTTTGCATAAAATCTGGTTTGAAGAACAAATGTAACTAATTTGGTTCAGAGTCAATAGTTAATGGACCATAGACAAAGTTCACAAATAATACCCATCGCATATTAACTATGCGCTATTAACTAGTGAAAATTTGTTTATTTTTGTGCCATGTCAACAGAAACAAAGGAAGAAACATTTACATTAGAAGAGATCCTTACCTCTTTAAAAACTGTTCATCGTCTAATTTTATGGAACGATGATGTAAATACCTTTGAACATGTAATTTGGTGTATGATGAAATACTTAGATTACACCGAGGCGCAAGGCGAAAAAATTGCTTGGGAAGTACACAATAAAGGAAAATGTGCGGTTTTAGAAGGTTCTTTTACCGAAATGGAAGTTTACCGTAAAATATTACAACAAGAGGGCTTGACTGTTACCGTAGATTAAATTACTTCAATTGTTTTAATAAGTCTACTAATTCTGATTGAGTAGTTTGTGTTTTATCTTTTGCATACCACCCATGTAATTGCTCAGCAATTAAACCCATATCATCGCTTTCCTCTTTCCATTGTTTTAGTAATTTCTGCAAAACTTGTGGCCTTGGTCCCCACTTTGGTAAAACCGGATTTTTATTTTCATCCAATATGATTACAGCAGGAATTGCTCTTCCACCATTAGTGAGATAATTATCAATTAATCGTAGATTTTCATCTCTCAAAACAATTTTCATTTGAAATTTTCCTTTTGCTTCTTCAACTATTTTTTCAAATACTGGTAAAATCTGGGCGGCATCACCACACCATCCTTCACTAACTACTAAAAAGTTATAGTTCCCTTTTATGGCTGAAATTACGTTTGACAAATCACTAGTTAAAACCGTGTTTTTTTCAATGCGGTCCATTCTGTGATTATTCATTTTTGTATAATGCAACATCTCTAGCGAATGATTATCGCCTGTAGTTTTACCATTTAACAATCGCGTATAAACCACTTCACGGTAATTACTATAGGTCATACCGTTTTCAAAAATAGTGCTGTAATTGAGCATAATATAGCTGTAATAAAATAGTTACTCCTCGTTTTTTAAACCTTCAACCCCGACCTTTGTCTTCTTATAAGGAAAACGAATTTACTAAAGATTAAGAGGAAAAATAATAACCTAAAGTTCTATTATTAATAGTTGTTATTTGTATTTTAACTGTAAATATTGTCGCTTTACTAAACTAATTTTATTTTAACTTTTATCTAACTCAATCTTGAAAAGACTGTTACTCTATTTTTTTGCCGTTACACTCCTGAGTTTATTTTCTTTCGACGCCAAAGCTGCTGAAAATGGTGTTATTAGAGGAAAAGTTATTGAAGAAGTTGGTGCATTACCAATTCCATATGCAGTAGTTTCTATTTTTGAATCAACAGCTGAACAACCTTTATTAACTATACAAACTGATGAAAATGGTTATTTTAGGTTTAACAATCTTAAAACTGGCACCTACAAAGTAAAAGTTAGTTATGTTGGTTTTGCTAGTCTTTTTGTAAATGAAATTAGTATTACGGAGAAAGATTTTGACAAAAATTTAGGCAATCTAAAATTAAGTAGTGAGCAAAGTAATCTGAATGAAGTTGTAATCTCGGCTCAAAAACCTTTGGTAGAATTTGGTGCAGATGTAATTACGTACAATGTTGGTTCATCTGTTTTAGCTGAAGGAAGTACCGCTACTGATGTGCTTAAAAATGTACCCATGGTACAGGTTGATATCGATGGAAATGCAACAATATCTGGTAAACGAAGTACCCGTGTTTTTATAGATGGGAAACCGTCGGACTACATGACTTCAAACATTGCGGATTTGTTAAATGTATTGCCTTCTGATGCGATTGAAAAAATTGAGGTAATGACTAATCCACCATCTAAATATTCTGGCGATGGGGAAGGCATCCTTAATATCGTGATGAAAAAAGGATTTAAGGTTGGCTTTAATGGAAACATTGGTGCAACTGCAGGTATCCAAGGCAACAAAAACACCAATGCAAATGCATCTTATCGCGGTAAAAATTACAATTTAAATGGTAGTGCTGCGTATAGAGAAAATATTGGAAAAGGAACTAGTGAGAGTTATCGCACTAACTTTTTTCCTGACACTACTTTTTATTACAATCAGTTTAATAATAACCGAAACAAAAATAATGGCGGCAATTTTAGGCTAGGTTTGGATTGGGATATCACGCCAAAACAAAATTTACGATTGTCTACCAATTACAATATCAACAACAGCAATAGCAATTCCGGCAACAACTTTTATTACATAGATGAAGCGCTAGTGCCCACACGTTTACGCAATCAGCTTAACCTTGGAGATGGCAACAGCAATAACTTTGTGTTTAATGCCGATTATAATTTGCAAACAGATACCACTGGTGGTAAACTTACAATGGGTGTTACGTTAAACACAAATGCGAACAACGATTTACGTTCATATAATCGAACGTATGCATTTCCCACTAATTTAAATCCTAGTTTACAGCAAAACGATAATGAAGTTAGTAATCGTGGATTAAACTTTAACCTCGATTATGATAAGCCCGTGTTTAACAAAAGAGATCAGTTAGAATTTGGTATTGCGTACAATTACCGAAAAAATGACAATGATTTATTAGTAGAAAATTTCAATTATCAAACCGAGCAATTTGTTACGAATAAAAACCTGACCAACAAATTCTTTTATAACGAAAACATACTTTCTGGTTACGCTTCTTATAATTATCGTAAAAACGGATGGGGTTTAAAAGGAGGTTTACGAGGAGAATATACGGATGTGAACTTCGATCTTTCTACTGGAACAAGCTATCATGTAAGTCCTTATTTAAGTTTATTTCCAAACCTATCTTTAAATCATTTTTTTAAAAAGCGATATAATTTTGGTGCAACGTATAGTGTTCGTATTAATAGACCTAGAGAAAACGCCTTAAATCCTCAAGTAAATAATGCCGATACCTTGAATATTTCTTTTGGTAATCCGGATTTATCGCCAGCTTACACTCACCAAATGGATTTTAGCTTTGGCGCATTTGGACAAAAATGGTCGTTTACGCCGCGTATTTCTTATTCTACTAGTCGTGGAGTTATTGAAAGATATCGTACCGTTAAAAAGAATGGAGTTTCAGAAAGCACATTCGATAATGTTGGAACAAATAACTCTTTTGCCTTGATGTTAATTGGAAATTTTCGTCCAACGAACAAAATTTCTGCGAATGGAAACTTTAGTGTGATCCAAAGCAAATACAATTCGAAATTAAATACATCATTAAATAGAGATGGATTAAGTTTAAGAGCTTCTTTAGGATTTTCTATGCAATTACCTTACAAAACTGCGTTCGAATCCAACCTAAATTATGCGAATAATATTAATGCCCAAGGTCGAAATAAAGGTTCCATCAATAGCAGTTTTGGTGCTCGAAAATCGTTTTTTAAAAATACATTAAGCGCTCGAATAAGCACAAGCGATCCTTTTGGCAGAAAAAACAACAACTCGTTTAATCAGGGCACAAATTTTACAGCTCAAAGTTATTCTACTAACAACTCGAGCAACGTAACCTTTAGCTTAAATTATCGTTTTACGAAAGTGAAAATGAATAAGGTTGTTGTTCCGCCACCACCTGCTAAACAATAGTTGCACTTTGCATTAAATTAAAAGCTCCGTATCTTGCGTCCATGAGCATTAGCAACCCGTGGAAAGTTTTAGAAAGTCAAAAAATATACGATAATAACTGGATTTCTTTAACAGAACATCAAGTGCTAAACCCATCTGGCGGAGCAGGGATTTATGGCGAAGTACATTTCAAAAACATCGCCATTGGCATTTTACCTTTAGATGCAGATTTAAACACATGGCTAGTTGGACAATATCGTTTCCCTATAAAAGAATATAGTTGGGAAATTGTAGAAGGCGGTGGAGCATTAGATGCAGATCCAATAGAAAGTGCTAAAAGAGAACTCGCTGAGGAAACTGGATTGACTGCAAAACGTTATACCGAAATTCAGCGTATGCATTTATCAAACTCTGTAAGTGATGAGCTAGCAATCATTTATTTGGCGCAAGACTTACAATTAGGAGAATCATCTCCAGAAGAAACTGAAGAATTAATTATTCGTAAAATGTCATTTAATGACGCTTATCAAATGGTTATGAATGGCAAAATTACAGATAGTATTAGTGTAGCAGCTATTTTAAAAACCCACATATTAATACAGGAAGGCAAAGTTTAATGCGTAAAATATTTTTATTGTATGGGTTGTTACTACTTTTAATAGTAAGTAGTTGTAGCACTGTATCCAAAATGACAAAAGAAACGTTTATAGATAATTTTACTAGCGATTTAAATGCGAATTGGACGGTTGAAAATCATACGTTTGAAAATAATTTAGCCCATTTTTCTGCTAAGAATGTTGCTATTAAAAACGACGAATTAGTTTTATCCTTAACAAAGGAAAAATTTCATAAAAAAGAATATACTGCAGCTGAAATAAGATCA
>Ga0308157_10000418_pt1 | contig 146396 bp, 140 predicted proteins | sample PhyBR1_FD_201035 | JGI IMG/M metagenome (GOLD analysis project Ga0308157, IMG submission 201035) | Phyllosphere microbial communities from UC Gill Tract Community Farm, Albany, California, United States - DLSLB.R1 | ecosystem: Host-associated > Plants > Phyllosphere > Unclassified | place... | reverse complement strand
GACAGCCTTAGATGCGTGCGAGTATCGCATCCTATTTCTCCTCAACATAAGGTTGCTGCTTCTGCGTTTCGCAGAGCCGTGCAGGCAAGCGTGAGCTGTAGCACGTAGTGAATGAGATTACATCAAATATTGCGAAACAACCAATGAATATTCATGAAAGTAATGCTTGAGATCCCTTTTGTCACTCGGGCAAAATTATTTTGCCCGAGTCAACATCTCCTATTTCTCAAATAAAAATATTCATCAATCCAGGGGCTTCGAAAACCGAACCGACACCTGCGAGGAACTCGCTTGCTTCCTTGCCGTCGACCACCCTGTGGTCGAACGACAAAGCCAAAGTCGTGGTATGGCGAAGCGCTACTTCATCTTGATACTCCCAAGGCCTGCGTTTCACTTGGCCTAGTGCCAAGATCCCCGCCTGACCCGGAGGCAGGATCGGCGTTCCGGCATCCACGCCGAAAACTCCGACGTTCGTGATGGAGAAGGTCCCTCCTGTCAATTGAGCCGGAGCAAGAGTGCCAGCACGTCCCTGGGCAATGATCTCGCTCAGCGCCGACGCCAATTGCGGCAGCGGCAGATCCTGGGCATTCTTCACAACCGGAACCAGCAATCCGCGGTCGCTGGCCACGGCCATCCCGAGATTCACCGACCCGAACTCGATGATTTCGTCCGCCTTCTCATCCCACGTTGAATTCAACGCGGGATAAGTGCGCAACAGCCTCGTCACGACCAAAGCAGCCAGGGTGGTGAAATTCAGCTTCACGTCCTTGAGCAAACGGTGGGTACGCAACCGCTCGATCAATGCCATCGATTCGGTGACATCCACGGTCAGGAATTCAGTGGCATGGGGAGCGGTAAAGGCCGACTGCACCATGGCCTTGGCAGTTGCCCGCCGCACTGCAGTGATCTTCACATGCCGGTCTTCCGCCACGCTCGACGGGGCCGCAGGTGGACTTGCCTCTGCCGCGGCAGGAACACTCGGAGCTCCCCCGGCGTCAATGGCTTCTTGGACATCGCGGCGAAGCACCAAGCCGTCTTCACCGCTGCCGGTAAGCGCCGAAATATCCACGCCATGATCGCGGGCGAGCTTGCGCACCGGCGGCGTGCATCGAGTTACGGCGCGGCGCTGTTCTTCATGATGTTCGGTGCTCGGAGTACCCGGCGTGCCCGGGTTCTTCGCTGAGCGGGTCTTGCGTTGCGGCCGGGTCCCGGTTGCGGCAGGAGCACCGTAGCCGACAAGCGTCGGGGTGCGCTCCCCCGCCGCCGGTCCAGGTTCATTGGCCTTGGCAGGCACCTCATCGCCGAAGGTGACCAGCGGTCCGCCAACTTGGACGACTTCTCCCTGAGCAGCATGAATCTGCTGGACCACGCCGGCAAAGGGCGAAGGCAATTCGACCACTGCCTTCGCCGTTTCCACTTCGGCAATCACCTGGTTCAGCGCAACATGCTCGCCCACCTTGATTTTCCAGTTCAGCACCTCGGACTCGGTCAGCCCCTCGCCAAGGTCTGGAAGCTTGAATGTCTGATCCGTCATCACTGGGCAGCTCCTTTGCTTGCCTCATGGTGTCGCATCACGGTATCCACCGCGTGCATCACTCGATCCAGGTCCGGTAAGTGGTGGCTTTCAAGCCGCGATGGCGGATAGGGGACATCAAATCCGGTCACACGCAACGGTGCGTGTTCCAGGTAATCGAAGCAGCGCTCGGTGATCTCGGCGCAGATCTCCGCGCCCAGTCCACTGGTACGGCTGGCCTCATGGACCACCACCAGCTTGCCGGTGTGCTGAACCGACTGTGCCACGGTATCGATATCCAGCGGATCCAGACTGCGAAGATCAATGACTTCCAGGCTCGTGCCCTCGTCTTCTGCCGCCATGGCAGCGTCAATCAAGGTGTAAGTAGTTGGCCCGTAGCCGACGACGGTGACATCGGTTCCGGAGCGGATGACCTTTGCCTTGGGCGAGGCATCCGGTTGGACATTGCCCAGTTCCGCATCGCTCTTCTCGTGGTACCGGCGCTTGGGCTCGAAGAAGATCACCGGATCATCGCAGGTGATTGCCTGGCGAAGCATCGCATAGGCATCTTCCACGCTGGATGGTGCGAAGACCCGCAGGCCCGCGGTATGGGCAAAGTAGGCTTCAGGGGATTCGGAGTGGTGCTCCGGCGAACCGATGCCGCCGCCATAAGGGATGCGCACGGTCACCGGCATCTTCACCCGCCCGCGGGAACGGTAATGCAGCTTCGCCAGCTGGGAGACCAGTTGGTCAAAAGCCGGGTAGGTGAATCCGTCAAATTGGATCTCCACCACCGGACGGTAGCCACGGTAGGCCAGCCCGATGGCGGTACCGACAATTCCGGATTCCGCCAACGGGGTATCGACAACGCGATGCTCGCCGAATTCGGCTTTGAGCCCATCGGTCACGCGGAAGACCCCGCCGAGGGTTCCGATATCCTCGCCAAGCAGGATGACCTTGTCGTCCTCGCTCAGCGCATCATGCAGCGACTTGTTCAGTGCCTTGAGCATGGTCGTGGCCACGGTTATTCACCACCTTCAAAGTCGGCCAGATAATCCAGGTAGTTCTTCGCCGCGCGTTCGGTGGGTTCATGCGGTTCGGCATAAACGTTGGTGAACAGCTCTTCTACCTTCGGGTCTTCCATGGTGGTGATCGCGGCGCGCAGCTTGGCGGCCATCTCGTCGGCGGCGTTCTGCGCTCGCTGTTCATAGGACTGAACATCCGCGCCCATTTCGTGCAGGTATTTCACCAGACGGTCGATGGGATCCTTGGCCTTCCACTCTTCGAGCTGTTCGCTCTTGCGGTAGCGGGTGGGATCATCGGCCGTGGTGTGCGAACCCATGCGATAGGTGACCGCTTCGATGAAGGTGGGCCCCAGCCCGTGGCGGGCATGGGCCAAGGCGGCCTTGGTTGCCGCGTAGACCGCAAGGATGTCGTTGCCATCCACGCGCCAGGTTTTCAAGCCGAAGCCGTGGGCGCGGTCGGCAATGTTGGTGCGGCTTTGCAGTGCCACCGGCTCCGAGATGGCCCATTGGTTATTCTGGCAGAAGAAGAGCACCGGGGCCTGGTAGCTGGCGGCGAAGACCATGGCTTCGTTGACATCGCCCTGGCTGGTGGCACCATCGCCGAAGTAGGCAACGGAGACCTGCTCGCCGCCATCGAATTTGATGCCCATGCCATAACCGGCGGCGTGCAGCGCCTGGGATCCGATGACAATCTGCTGGCAGGCGATGTTGACCTCGTTCGGGTCCCAGCCGCTGGCCCGGGCTCCGCGCCAAACGCTGAGCAGATCCTCGGCCTGCACTCCCCTGGCCCATGCCACGCCATGTTCGCGGTAGGAAGGGAAAATGAAATCGTCGTCATTGGTGGCGCGCACCGAACCGATTTGCGCGGCCTCCTGCCCGAGCAAAGGGGCCCACAGGCCCAGCTGGCCTTGGCGTTGCAGGGCGGTGGCTTCATTGTCCATCCGCCTCAGCACGACCATGTCGCGCAGGAAATCCGCAAGGTCCGCCTCTTTGAGGTCCTTGAGATGGTGGTCAAGTTCTTCGTCCGGGATTCGTTTCCCGTCGACGTTCAGCAGCTGATGCGTTGGTAGGCTTCCAGCGGCTACGTCCATGTGCTGTGTGGACACGATCGGCATCCTAACTCTCACGTAGTCGGTGGCAGGATTCTTCGTCGAACCCCGCTTAATGTGATGCTACTCACGCAACGCAAGACGCACAATGGCGATTCTGAAATTAATGCAAAACGCCCTATTTATCCCTCCAGCACAGTGCTAACGTGCTCATTATGCACCTCTTGGACATGACTGACCGCCGGATATTGCTCGCCCTGGCCACCGCAAAAAAGCGCACCGGCTCGGCGATCGCGACGGCGCTGAATTTGGGGCGCAATACCGTGCAAACGCGCATGACCCGCCTGGAGAACGAAGTCCTGGACTCCCCGGACCGCCGGATTCCGCCAGCCGCCCTGGGCTACGGCCTGCTTTCCTTCATCGAATTGCACGTCGACCAGCGCTACCTTGAAGAGATTTCAGCCAAGCTGGCCACCATCCCCGAGGTCCTCGAAGCCCACGGATTAACCGGCAACGCCGACATCCTGGTGCGCGTGGCCGCCAAGGACGCCGAACAGCTCTTCCGGGTGCACGGCCAGCTGCTGCATATCGACGGGGTGAACCGGGCGGATTCCGCCCTTTCCATGGCGCAATTGGTCCCCTACCGGACCACATCATTGCTGCGCCATTCGCTGAAATCCTCCAGCGACTAGCATCACCGGTTAAAGCTCTGGAGCCCAACCGGATTCGGTTGGGCTCCAGGGCTTTCAGGCGTGCGGCTCGCGCCGGTGGCCTCTAGTGGTCGACGGCCTTCTCAGCGCCGACGCCGGTGAGCGAACGAACTTCCATTTCCGCCTGCTTGGCAGGATCCTCGGTGCCCTTATCGGTCACCGAACCCACCCAGCCGAGCAGGAATGCCAGAGGGATCGAGACGATGCCCGGGTTGGCCAGCGGGAAGATCGACATGTCGATGCTCGGGATCATCGAGGTTTCCGCACCGGAGAAGACCGGCGAGAAGATGATCAAGATCAACGCCGAGCCAAGTCCGCCATACATGGACCATACTGCGCCGCGGGTCTTGAAACCCTTCCAGAACAGCGAGTACAGGATGGTCGGAAGGTTGGCCGAGGCGGCCACCGCGAAGGCCAATGCCACCAGGAAGGCAACGTTCTGGCCCTGGGCGCCGATGCCGCCGGCGATAGCGAAGACGCCGATCACCAGCACGGTGCGACGGGCCACCTTCATTTCCTTCTCCGGGGTGGACTTGCCCTTGGCGATCACCGAGGCATACACATCGTGGGCGAAGGAAGCCGCAGCGGTGATGGTCAGGCCCGCGACCACCGCGAGGATGGTCGCGAAGGCAACTGCCGAGATCAGGCCCAGCAACACGGTGCCGCCCAATTCGTAGGCCAGCAGCGGAGCTGCGGAGTTCACGCCGCCCGGGGCGGCCTTGATCCGGTCCGGACCGATCAGCGCGCCGGCGCCGAAGCCCAGAACCAAGGTGAACAGGTAGAAGGCGCCGATCAGCCAGATCGCCCACACCACGGACTTGCGGGCTTCCTTGGCGGTTGGAACCGTGTAGAAGCGCATCAGCACGTGCGGAAGGCCAGCGGTGCCAAGGACCAGGGCCAGGGCCAGGGAGATGAAGTCCAGCTTGGAGGTTTCGCTCTTGCCGTACTGCAGTCCCGGGTTCAGGATCTCGGGATTGCCCGCGACTTCCGCGGCCTTGCCCAGCAGTTCGGAGAAGTTGAAGCCGAAGATCGCCAGGGTCCAGATGGTCATGATCAGCGCGCCGGCGATCAGCAGGCAGGCCTTGATGATCTGCACCCAGGTGGTGCCCTTCATGCCGCCGACCAATACGTAGAGGATCATCAGCGCGCCGACGATCACGATGACCAGCGACTGGCCGAGCTTCTCATCGATGCCCAGCAGCAGCGAGACCAGCGCGCCAGCGCCAGCCATCTGCGCCAGCAGGTAGAACACGCACACCGCGAGGGTGGAGATGGCCGCGGCAATGCGCACCGGGCGCTGCTTGAGGCGGAAGGAGAGCACATCGGCCATGGTGAACTTGCCGGTATTGCGCAGCAGCTCGGCGACCAGCAGCAGGGCGACCAGCCAGGCGACCAGGAAGCCGATGGAGTACAGGAAGCCGTCATAGCCGTTGATGGCGATGGCGCCGACAATGCCCAGGAAGGATGCCGCCGAGAGGTAGTCGCCGGCGATCGCGGTGCCGTTCTGGGTGCCGGTGAAGGAGCGGCCGCCAGCATAGTAGTCGGCGGCGGTCTTGTTGTTCTTCGATGCCCGCAGCACAATCACCAGGGTGATGCCCACGAAGGCGATGAAGATGCCGATATTAACCAGCGGGTTGCCCACCTGGGTGGATTCCGCGGCCTGGGCGAGGATGGAGAGCTGGTGCATTTACTTCACTCCCTTGTGCTCGAGGCGTTCGCGGATGGCGGTGGCCTTCGGGTCCAGCTTCTTGTTCGAGAAGCTGACATAGGCCGCGGTGATCAGGAAGGTCGAAACGAACTGCAGCAGCCCAAGGAGGATGCCCATGTTGATGTTGCCCAGGACCTTGATCGACATGAAGTCATGGAAGTAGTCGGCCAGCAAGACGTAGGCGAAATACCAGACGAGGAAGAAGATGGCCATCGGGAAAACGAAGCTGCGGTGCGTTCTGCGCAGTTCCTGGAATTCCGCCGACTGGCTCTCCGTAACAAAATCGACGTCGCCGGTGACGTCGTGTTCCGGGTTGGCACTCATTGATGCCCTCCTTGAGCGAGTTAGAGATGTGATCGAGCGCACATCTGTTGTGTGACTCATTTCACTATTGGCGAAGATCCCGTTCGCGACTAGGGGTATCCGGTGGCGCGTGGCTCAACGGGGCGAAATCTGCGCCCAACGGCGCATTGGGCACCGTTCAGCGGTCCGCGCTCAGCGGGGCTCTAAGATGGGATCATGTCTCCAGCGTTGCAAGTCACCCTGATCGCGGTCACCGTGGTGCTTGGCATAACCATCGTCGGCTACTTCGGCTTCAAGATCTCCCGCTCGACCAGGGAGATGGGCACGGACGCCGAAGAAGCGACCTATAAAACGCTGCACCACATGTCGGTGGCGGTCCCCCACCTTGAGCGCGGGCTCACCGAGGAAGGCGCGGCCAAGAGCGCCAAGGCCCTGCGCCGGCTGCTGAACTGCCAGGTGCTGCTGATCAGCGACACCTCGCGGATCCTGGCCACGGATGCCGGCATCGACTTCACCGCGCAGCTGGAGGAAGATGCCTCCAAGGCCTCGGCCAGCACCCTGGCCACCGGGAAGACCCAGGTGAAGCATTCGGCCGGCATGGATATCGTGGCCGCGCCGATCACCGTCGGCGATCAAGGCGTGGGCACCGTCGTGGCACTGTCCGTGCGCGCCGGGGCCAGCTTCGTACGCGCGGTATCGGAGGTGGCGGTCTTCGTCTCCGCCCAGGTCTCCACGGCGCAATTGGACGAATCCAGGGCCATGCTGCTCGAAGCCCAGATGCGGGCTCTGCGCGCGCAAATCTCCCCGCACTTCATCTACAACTCGCTGAACGCCATCGCTTCCTTCATCAATACCGATCCGGCGCGCGCCCGCGAACTGGTGATCGAGTTCGCCGATTTCACCCGCTACTCCTTCAGGCGCCGCGGCGAATTCACGACCCTGGCCGAAGAGCTGGAAGCGATCGATCGCTATCTCCTGCTGGAAAAAGCCCGGTTCGGCGAACGCATCAAGGTTTCCTTGCAGATCGCGCCCGAGGTGCTGCCCACCCAGATCCCTTTTTTGGCCCTGCAGCCGCTGGTGGAGAATGCGGTGCGCCATGGCCTGGAAGCACGGCCCGATGGCGGCGTCATCTCGATCACCGCCACCGAGGACGGCATGCATGCGGTGATTTCCGTGGAGGATGACGGCATGGGCATGGATCCCGAACAGCTGGCCAGCGTCCTGGCGGGGACCACCACCACCATGCATGTGGGGCTGCGCAATGTCGACCTGCGCCTGCGCCAGCTCTACGGAAACTCCAACGGATTGGTGGTCGAGACCGCTCCGGGGGCCGGAACGCTGATCACCCTGCGCGTCCCCAAATTCCGCGCGCCAGACACCAGCGGCCAAGATGTTTAGAAAACCACGGAAAACGGTAGAATTTTCGCATGATTAATGTGGTCGTGGCCGATGATGAACTCCCGGCAGTAGAAGAGATCTCCTTCCTGCTGAGCCAGGATTCGCGGATCGGCAAGATCCACCGGGCCACCTCCGGAGCCGCGGCCCTGAAGGCACTGGAAGAAAACGATGTTGATGCGCTCTTCCTCGACATCCATATGCCTGCGCTCTCCGGCCTGGATATCGCCCGGGTCATTTCCCGCTTCACCCATCCCCCGCTGATCGTTTTTGTCACCGCCGACGAGGACCAGGCCCTGCAGGCCTTCGAGCTGGCCGCCATCGACTACGTGCTCAAGCCGATCCGCCCGCAGCGCCTGGCCGAATCCGTGCGCCGCATCTGCGAGCTGGTGGAGGAAACCCCGGCCAAGCCCGAAATGATCACCGTCGACCAAGGCGGCATCACCAAGCTGATCCCGCGCAGCGATATCGCCTATGTGCAGGCCCAGGGTGACTACGCCCGGCTGCACACCAAGGATTCGAGCTACCTGATCCGCGTCCCGCTCAACGACCTGGAGCAGCAGTGGGGCGAATCCGGCTTCGTGCGCATCCACCGCTCCTACCTGGTGTGCATGGACAAGATCGAAACGGTGCGACTGCAGACCGGCAAGGCCGCGGTGATCGTCCATGGCGCGGAACTGCCGATTTCGCGCCGCGCCCTGCCCTACCTGCGCGAGCGCCTGGCCGCCAACCGCGTTCGCCCGCTCTAGGATCCCGGGCCGCCAGTGCACAGATCCGACGCCGGGCCACAGCCCCAGCCCCATGAGCCTCCCGGGCGTTTTGCCCAGCAGCGTCCGCAGCGAGTGCGCGTGCAGGCACCCCAGGATGCCTCGCTGCTGCCGCCGAACCAGAGCCCGGAGCATACCGCCGAGGAATTCTACGTCCGCCAGCTCATCCGCTCCCAGCTGCGCCTGGCCTGCGCGGTGGCCGCGGGCCTGCTGGCCCTGCTGGTGGGCATCTGCTCGCTGCTGGTCTTCTGGCCGGTGGTCTCGAATATCCAGCTGTTCAGCATCCCGTTGCCCTGGTGGGTGCTGGGAGTGGGCATGTACCCGCTGATCATCGTCGCCGGCTTGCTTTACAACCGGGCGGCGGCGCGCAATGAGCAACGGTATCGGAGCATCAGCCGTGGCTAGCGCGCTGTCGATCTCCGCGCTGGTGGTGGTCTGCCTGACCACCATGCTGATCGCCTTCTACGGGTTGCGCATCTCGCGCACCACTTCGGATTTCTACGTCGCCTCGCGCACCGTGCGCCCGTGGTGGAATGCTTCGGCCATCGGCGGCGAGTACCTGTCGGCCGCTTCCTTCCTCGGTGTGGCCGGGCTGATCGTGCTCTCGGGGCAATCAGGGCTGTGGTTCCCGATCGGCTATACCGCCGGGTATCTGATGCTGCTGCTCTTTGTGGCCGCACCGCTGCGCCGCTCCCGGGCCTATACGATCCCGGATTTCGCGCAGATCCGCTTCGAGAATTCGCCGATGCTGCGCAAGCTGACCACCTACCTGGTGGTGGTGATCTGCTGGCTCTACATCGTTCCGCAAATGCACGGCGCGGCGTTGACCCTGTCGATCGCCACGGGCCTTCCGGGCTGGGTCGGGCCAGTGGTGGTGGCGGCGGTAGTCTGCGTGACGGTGCTCTCCGGCGGCATGCGCTCGGTGACCTTTGTCCAGGCCTTCCAATATTGGTTCAAGCTCGCCGCCCTGGTGATTCCGACGATCTTCCTGCTGGTTCGCGCCATCCCCCAGCAGTCTGCCGGCGAACGCGCGCACAGCCTGTATGCGCAGCTGGAATCGGTCAATACGATGAACCTGTACGAAACGGTCTCGATCATCCTCGCGCTGCTCTTCGGCACCCTGGGCCTGCCGCATGTGCTGGTGCGCTTCTACACCAACCCCTCCGGCCAGACCGCCCGCACCACCACGGTGATCGTGCTGTGCCTGCTCTCGGCCTTCTACCTGCTGCCCACCACCTTGGGGGTCCTGGGGATTCTCTATACCCCGGAGCTCGGCGCCAACAACGAGACCGATGCGACGATCCTGCTGCTGCCGGCCCGGCTTTTTGACGGATTCATCGCCGATGCGCTGACTGCCATTGTGGTCGGCGGCGCCTTCGCCGCGTTCCTTTCCACTACCTCGGGCCTGGTGGTATCGCTGGCCGGAGCCATCTCCCAGGAGTTCTTCTCCGGCACGGTGCGAGGGTTCAGGATCTCCACGGTGCTTGCCACCGCCCTGCCGGTGCTGATCGCGGTGCTCACCAGCTCGCTGGCCTTGGCCGGGGCCATCGGCAATGTCTTCGCCTTCACCGCCTCGACGATCTGCCCGCTGCTGCTGCTGGGGATCTGGTGGCGTTCGCTCACCGCCCGGGGCGCCATCGCAGGGCTGTTGGTCGGAGCGGTCACCTGCGGGGCGTCGTTGATGATCGGAATTTTCCTGCCTGCCACCGACCAGTGGTGGATCCACCTCTTGCGCCAGCCTGCGGCGTGGAGCGTGCCTTTGGCCTTTGCAGTGATGATCGCGGTTTCGCGCGGCACCCAGCGCGCCGTGCCCGGCAATGTGGAGCGCGTTATGGCGCTGTTGCATGTGCCGGATCGCGGGGCGAAGTTCTAGCTGGTGCTTTTTTGGCCAGCAGCCCCAGGAGCACGCCGGAAAGCACCATGGCCATGCCGCCCAGGCTTTGCAAGCCTAGGGTTTCGGCCGCCAGCAGCGTTCCCAGAATCACGCCGGTCACCGGATTCAACAGGCCTAGCAGACCCACGGTGGCCGAGGGCAAGTGCCTCAAGCCGCTGAACCAGGCGAGGAACGCGGCCGCGGTCGCGACAATGCTCAGGTAGCCGAAACCCAGGACCGCGGAGAGATCCAGGGCCGGGGGCGGTCCCTGGATCAGCCAGGCGAAGGGCAAGAGCAACAGGCCGCCGGCCACCAGCTGCCAGGCGGTGGTATCCAGGATCCGTTGCCCGCGGGACCATTTCTTGGCAAGGATGAAGCCAAGGCTTGAAATGGCCATGGCGGTCAATGACAAGAGAATCCCGAGCATGTTGATGCGGCTCTGCCCGTCGAACACCATGATCGCCACGCCGATGAAGCCCAGCGCGGCTCCCAGCAGCGGCCAGCGGGTCGGACGCTCCCCCAGCAGCGGCCAGGCCAGGAGCATGAGCACCCCGGCGGACACGGCCATCGTGGTCGCGGCGATGCTGGAGGGCAGTATCTGGGCGACCGCATAGACCAAGGCGAAAAACGCGCCGATATTCAAGGTGCCTAGAACCAGGGATTTCCACCACCAGCTGCCCTGCGGCAACCGGCGGCAGACCAGCAGCAGGATCAGCCCTGCCGGCAATGCCCTGAGTACCCCGCCCCACAGCGCCGCGTCCGTTGGCAGGTACTCGCGGGTGACGTAGTAGGTTGATCCCCATGCAATGGGTGCGATGGCGGTGAGGGCCAGCCTGCCGAACGGCAGGCTCCGGGCAGCCCGGTGCGCAGAAATAGTTTCCATGGAAACTATATTAGCTTCCTTGGAAACTATAATAAAGACATGGAGCATTTAGACCATGTGGGGCACATCCAGCAGCAGTGGGCCACCGAGCGTCCCGATCTGGATCCGAGACCCCAGGGAATCATCGGCAGGCTGCACCGGCTGGCAATCTTCCTGCGCGAAGAAGTCTGCGCGGTATACGCGGAGCACGGGCTGACCGAAGCCGAGTTCGATGTACTGGCAACCCTGCGTCGCAGCGGAGAACCCTACTCACTGGCTCCCAGCGAGCTCGCCGCCCAAACCATGGTCACCTCGGGAGCGACAACCAAGCGGCTGGACCGGCTGGTCTCAGCCGGCTATGTGTCGCGGCAGCATGACGACGGCGACCAGCGCCGGCGCCGCATCAGCCTAACTGCCCAGGGCAAGAGCAAGATCGACGAGGTCATGACCGACCACCTCGCCAATGAAGCACGCTTGATCGCTGAGCTGTCCGCCAACGAGCAATCCGCCTTGGAAGGCGCCCTGAAAAGCTGGCTGAAGCACTACGAGCCGCCACAGGGATGACATAAGCCGCGAGGGCGGGCAGGATTTTCTCCTGCCCGCCCTCGCGGCTTGTACTAGGTACCCTGCTGGGCTCGTACTAGTCGATGGATGCCATCAACTCGACCACGCGATCGAGGAAGGCATCAACCTGGGATTCTTCGTAGCCGTCGGTACCCTGCGCGGAGCGGAACTCAACGCGGCGCACGGCGTCCACGGCCATCGGCACATCGTTTTCGAAGTAGTCGATCAGCTGGTCGCAGAGCCGGTCGACGTCTTCGACGTTGTAGCTGGAGGCGTTGGAGCGCGACGGGCGGCGGAAGCGCTCGCCCTTGGCGCGGTGCAGGCGGCCACGCAGGATGGCTGCCAGGCGTCCAACCTGCTGCAGCCAGACCTCTTCTCCCTGATGGGCGATCAGGTCATCGCGTTCCCGCTTGGCGAAAACGTCTTCAAGCCGATCCAGTGCGCCATCCACTTCGCGGGCCTGGTATCCGCCCTTTTGCGGGGCGAACGTGGTGCGGCGAATCAGGTGGCTGGTGACCACGCTGTCGTCGTTTCCCCCGCCATTGAAGGTTGCCCGGGCACGGCTGAGGAACGCATCAACCTGCTTTGCGTTGTAGCCGAACTCGGAGTCCGGTACGCGGGAAAACGGAGCATCTTGCTGCTGCGACACGACAGTTCCTTTTTCTCTAGAGAGACGTCAGTGGCGTGCCGTCCGAAGACGGCACCCCACCCATTCTATTTGCTCGAGCCGAACTTGGCTCATTGGCCACACCAGATTCGGTGCCACGCAGGGATCAGAAGACCGCAACGCTCCAAGCCAGAAGGTGCGAAATCAAGTACCCCAGCGGGATGACAAAGAGCACCGAATCCAATCGGTCCATGATTCCGCCATGGCCGGGAAGCAGATTGCTCATATCCTTGATGCCCAGCTCGCGCTTGACCATCGACTCCGCGAAGTCGCCGGTGGTGGCCGCGATGGTGGTGAAGAACGCGAGGATCACGCCGGCCCACCACGGCATATCAAGCCAGAACACCGTGGCGCAGGCGCCGATGATCATCGATCCGAGCATCGAGCCGCCAAAGCCTTCCCAGGACTTCTTCGGCGAGATCTTCGGAGCCATCGGATGCTTGCCGATCAGCACGCCCACGATGTACCCGAAGGTATCGTTGGCGACCGCCAGCAGCAGGATCGTGGCGATAAGCCACTGGCCGTTCTCCCCTTCAAGCATTAACAGCGCGAAAGACAGGAGCAACGGTATCCAGTTGATGATGAACACGCTGCTCATCACCGAGGCCACCGCGCCCTTGAGCCCTTCCATGAGCCGGAAGAGCAGGGCTACGAGAATACAGGCGACAAAGCTGAATCCGAGCGCTTCCACCCCGCCGAGCACGGCGCTGACCGGCAGCAGGATCGAGGCCAGGTACAGCGGCACCTGAGGCACCGCGGTTTTCGCATGGGTCGTGGCTCGCGCGACTTCCCAGCAGCCGATGCCGCTGAGCACGGTGACGGCGAATACCAGCAGCGGCTCGTAGAGGAACAATCCCCCGAGCACCACGCCAAGGAGCACTACGCCGACGCCGATGGCCGCTGGCAGGTTGCGTCCTGCCCGCGACTTCTTCGGCTCCGGATTGCCGATCAGCAGCTCTGGCGGGATCGCCGCTTCCTGCGCATCGGGTTCCCCGGTTTCCGCCAGGTCCTCGGAGTCGCTGTGCGGTGGCTCCGGCTTCTCAGCCGCCACCGGATCCGTGGCCGGCTTGGATTCAGGCTCCGCGGAGGGCTGTTCCTTGTCGGCTGCGAATACGATCTTGGCGCGCTGCTTTGCGTGGGCGGTCGTGGCCTGGTCCTGCTCGCGTGCCTCGGGCGCCTCGGGCATTACGGTTGCCGCGCTGTCGGCGGGCTGGCTCGGGGCGCCCTTGCGCTTCTTGGCCTTCTCTTCGGCCTCGCGCAGAGCGCGGGCTTCACGCCGAGTCATCGGCTGGGCGGTACCGGATGCCACTGAGGGCACCGCCGAAGCGTTGCCCTCAGTGTTCTCTGTCGAGCCTGGCATTAGACGTCCAGCAGCTCGGCTTCTTTTTTCTTCAGGATCTCGTCGACCGAATCAACGTGCTTCTTGGTCAGCGCATCGAGGTCCTTTTCTGCACGGGTACCCTCGTCTTCGCCGATTTCGCCGTCCTTGACCAGCTTGTCGATGGTGTCCTTGGCCTTGCGACGGTGGTTGCGCAGTGCAACGCGTGCGTCTTCGCCCTTGGACTTGGCCAGCTTGACGTATTCCTTGCGGCGTTCCTCGGTCAGCACTGGAAGCACCACGCGGATCATCTTGCCGTCGGAGGATGGGTTGGCGCCGACTTCCGGGTCACCCAGGGCCTTCTCGATTTCACGCAGCGCGGTGACGTCGAATGGGGTGATGGTGATGGTGCGTGCTTCAGGAACTGCGAAGGAAGCCAGCTGCTGCAGCGGGGTTGGCGAACCGTAGTAGTCGACCATGACCTTCGAGTACATGCCTGGGTGGGCGCGACCGGTACGAATCGTCGCGAAGTCCTCCTTGGCGGCATCAATGGTGCGTTCCATCTTTTCGGCGGTCTCCGCCAGCGTTTCCTCAATCACCGGTACTCCTCAAGTACTTCATCTGTGCTTCCGCAACGGGAAAATAAATCTACTTCAATCCTAGGCCACGATCACCGATTAAACGGTGACGGTGGTGCCGATCCGCTCGCCGCGAATGGCGGCAGCCACGTTTCCTTCGCCTTCCATGCCGAAGACGAGCATATCCAGCTTGTTGTCCTGGCACATGGTCATGGCGGTCTGGTCCATCACGCGGATGTTCTTCAGCAGTGCTTCGCTGTAGGTCAGGGTGTCCAGCTTCTTGGCGCTTGAATCCTTCTTCGGGTCAGCGGTGTAGACGCCATCGACGCCCGACTTGGCCATCAGCACCTCGTCCGCGTCCACTTCCAGCGCACGCTGGGCGGCGACGGTATCGGTGGAGAAGTATGGAAGGCCTGCCCCGGCGCCGAAGATGACTACGCGGTTCTTTTCCATGTGGCGGATGGCGCGGCGCGGGATATAGTTCTCCGCGACCTGGGCCATGGCGATGGCCGACTGCACGCGGGTTTCAACGCCGCACTGTTCCAGGAAGTCCTGCAGGGCCAGGCAGTTCATGACGGTGCCGAGCATGCCCATGTAGTCTGCGCGGGAGCGATCCATGCCGGCTGCCGAGAGCTCGGCGCCACGGAAGAAGTTGCCGCCGCCGACAACGATGGCCACTTCAACTTCACCCACGGTTGCGGCGATCTGCTGGGCAACGCCGCGCACGGTGTCCGGGTCAACGCCGACCTTGCCGCCGCCGAACACCTCGCCGGAGAGCTTGAGCAGGACGCGACGACGTTTGGTTTCTGGGGTGGTTGGCATAAGTTGTCTTACTCCTGGAGGTCGGAATCAAGCTGTGGGTAGTACATCCCAGTTCCCAAGTTATCTTGTGATCCGGGCTCAAGAAAAGGGAGGCGAGTCACCGAGTTATTTCTCGGTGCTCACCTCCCTTTGTCTTGTGCGCTCAGATTCCCCTGAGCGCGTGTCGCTTAGCGCGTGTTGATAGTGCCTGAAGCTCTAGGGCTTAGGCGCCAACGCGGAAGCGTGCGAAAGCAACTGGCTTGGTGCCAGCTTCTTCGAAGACCTTGCCTACGGACTTCTTGGCGTCCTTGGCGAAAGCCTGGTCAACCAGGACGATCTCCTTGAAGAAGCCGGTCAGGCGGCCTTCAACGATCTTGGTCAATGCAGCTTCTGGCTTGCCCTCTGCGCGAGCGGTCTCGTCAGCGATACGGCGCTCGTCGGCAACCTTATCTTCTGGAACCTCTTCGCGGGACAGGTAGGTTGGAGCCATTGCAGCGGTGTGCACAGCAACGTCGTGGGCGACGGTTGCAGCAGCTTCGCTGTCTGCATCCACAGCCATCAGAACGCCAACCTGAGCTGGCAGGTCCTTGCTGGTCTTGTGCAGGTAAGCAGCAACCTTGGCACCCTCGATGCGGGCAACGCGGCGGACAACGATCTTCTCGCCGAGGATTGCGCCCTCTTCGATGACGGTGTCGCCGATGGTCTTGCCGTCCAGCTCGTAAGCCAGCAGTGCTTCTGCATCTGCAGCGCCGGAAGCCACAGCGGCATCCAGGACCTTGGCAGCCAGAGCGATGAACTTCTCGTTCTTTGCGACGAAGTCGGTCTCGCAGTTGATCTCGACCATTACGCCGACGTTGCCTTCGACCTTGGCAGCAACCAGGCCTTCAGCGGTCGAACGGCCTTCGCGCTTGGTAGCGCCCTTCAGGCCCTTGACGCGAATGATCTCGATGGCCTTCTCGGCGTCGCCGTTTGCCTCGTCCAGAGCCTTCTTAACGTCCATCATGCCGGCGCCAGTGCGCTCGCGCAGTGCCTTGATATCAGCAGCGGTGTAGTTTGCCACGTGCAATCCCATTCAGCTAGGAGTTTCAAGTTTGATTTGCTTGTGGGACGGGTCGGTTCTCCGGCCCGTCCCACAAGACTTGGCGGAGCTTGCCTCAATCAACACGCTAGTGTCCCGAGGCAAACTCCTAGAGTCACGCAGGTGACTACTTGGCTTCGCCAGCCTCGGTTGCAGCTTCCTCAGCAGGAGCCTCAGCCTTGGCCTTCTCGCCCTCAAGCAGTTCGCGCTCCCACTCAGCCATTGGCTCAGCGGCACCCTCGGTCTTGCCTGCAGCCTTGTTGTTCTTGGCGATGAGGCCTTCGGCCACAGCGTCAGCAACAACGCGGGTCAGCAGGTTGACGGAGCGGATAGCGTCGTCGTTGCCTGGGATTGGGTAGGTAACCTCGTCTGGATCGCAGTTGGTGTCCAGGATGGCCACAACTGGGATGCCCAGCTTCTGGGCTTCGTCGATAGCCAAGTGTTCCTTCTTGGTGTCAACGATCCAGATAGCGGAAGGGGTACGGGTCAGGTTGCGGATACCACCGAGGTTGTTCTGCAGCTTGGTCAGCTCGCGCTTGAGCAGCAGCAGTTCCTTCTTGGTGTGACCGGAGCCAGCAACGTCCTCGAAGTTGATCTCTTCCAGTTCCTTCATGCGCTGAACGCGCTTGGAGACGGTCTGGAAGTTGGTCAGCATACCGCCGAGCCAGCGCTGGTTCACGTATGGCTGGCCAACGCGGTTAGCCTGCTCAGCAATGGATTCCTGAGCCTGCTTCTTGGTACCAACGAACAGTACGGTGCCGCCGTGAGCAACAGTCTGCTTCACGAACTCGTAAGCGCGGTCGATGAACGACAGCGACTGCTGCAGGTCGATGATGTAGATGCCGTTGCGCTCGGTGAAGATGAAGCGCTTCATCTTTGGGTTCCAGCGACGGGTCTGGTGGCCGAAGTGGACGCCGCTGTCAAGCAGCTCTCGCATGGTTACGACTGGCATGTCGCAACTCCTTTCAGCAGTGGCGGACCGGGCACAGGTGCGCCCGCGGTAACTGCTCTTGGTTGTTCGGGTTGATGCAGATAGCCATTGTGGATATCCGCCCTAGCATGAGGGCCGAAGATGCTTGGCATCTCGCCGTCGGTCCACCGATTCTCTCGGACCACTGGAACCTCAGGCCACAGCCATTTTGACCGTGGAACCTCATACGCGAAGTCAATCTCTTGCCCGTTGCATCCAATTTTGGACACACCTATGACAGGAAACTGCTGTTTCAAGTGTACTACACGCATTGGTTCTCACAGCACGCAGAACCGTGATCTAGAGCCCATCCGCTTACCCACAATCCGACGCATTTTTCGCCATCTGCCTCCCGATTCATTCCACGCTATAAGAATGAAAACTCATCCGGCACTGAAACCAGCCAAGCTTCTGGCGCTCACCGTGGGAGTGATCCTGTTTGCAACCGGGGCGTCAACGGCACAACAGCCTCAGCCGCAGATTCCCTCTGCACTGAGAACAGCCGATGGCTGGCGATGGCCGCTGGCGGGTGAACCAAGGATCGCCGAGCCCTTTGACAAGCCGGCCGAGAACTGGCTCCCCGGGCACCGCGGCGTCGATCTCGCCGCCGCCGAAGGAGATAAGGTCTTCGCTCCACAGCGAGGGCAGGTGACTTTCGCATCGAGAATCGTCGACCGCCCTGTGATGGTCATTGATCACGGCAACGGATTCAAGACCAGTCTCGAACCGGTCACCTCGGAAGCGGAGGTTGGCGATTGGGTGGCTGCCGGAGCTCACGTGGGAACGGTGTCTACCGGAGCTCATTGCTCATCCCGGTGCATCCACTGGGGCGCGCGTTTGAATGGCGAATATATCGATCCGGTTCTGCTGATCCGGGATATGCGCCCGTCAATCCTGTTGCCGCTGGAGCAATAACAGGCCCGGCCCGGTACGATGAAGGCACCTGGAGAGTAGATCGGCTGGAGCGGGCGATGAAAAAAGCGTTAGCCATAACAGTGTGCGTCGTGATCCTGTTGCTTGGCGTGATCTACGGGCTCTCGGACGACGATACAAGAACGAACTTCGGGATCATCCCCTGGATAGTATTCCCGCTCGCCGTGGCTGCAGGCCTCATCCGCCGCCTCATTCTCGCGCGGCGCCAGGGCAATCTTCGCCAAGGCTTTGAACCGCTGGGCGATGCCGGCATCACCATCGAAAACATGGTCATGGGCAAAGACCCGGACTCCCGTCCTGGAACTATCCAGCATGCAGGGAAGCCACACCCGGAAGATCCACTGAACTGAACACAAGAAAATCGCCCGATAACTCGTTGACACAAGTTATCGGGCGATTTGCCTTGGTAGGGAGTATGGGACTTGAACCCATGACCAAGGGATTATGAGTCCCCTGCTCTAACCAACTGAGCTAACTCCCCACATGCGTTCGCAGCACGAAGCCGTAACCACACTCGAAATATTCTAGGGCATCACTAGCCGAAACACCGATTTGGCTCACCGCTGCCCGTCATCGGTATTAGTGGGTTGAGACTTCTTCGCCGCGATACAGCGCTTCGAAGGAGTCCATGGTTTTCTTCTGCGCGTGGTTCAGCACCTTGCGGTGACCGGCCTCGCCGAACTTCAATCGCTGCGCTTCGTCCATGGACAAGATCCGGTCAAGCTTCTGTGCCAGATCTTCTCGATCCCCCGGCTTGAACATGTACCCGTTGACGCCTTCATCAACCAGGTGCGGCAATGCCATGGCATTGGCCAAGACGACAGGCTTCGAGGCAGAGAGCGCTTCGAGAGTGACCAGAGACTGCAACTCAGCGGTACCCGGCTGGCAGAACACGTCACAGCGCAAATATGCCTGGCGCAATTCCTCATCGCTGACATGGCCAAGGAAACGCACGCGGTCTCGGATGCCCAACTCGTCAGCGATCTTTTCCAGGTGGCTGCGCTGCTCGCCGCCGCCGACAATCTCGATGATGGCATTGGGAACTTCACGCATCAGCGGCAGAGCTTCAATCAGTTCGTTGATATTCTTCTCAACCGCCAGTCGGCCGGCGAAAAGAATCGTCGGGAAGTCATTCTTGATGATCTGCTCCCCCGGTGCCAGTTCATAGTTGCCGACCTCGATGCCGTTGGACAGCGGCAGCACGTTCATCAGCTTTGCCCGCTCGCGCATAGCCTTGGCAGCCAAGGGGGTTGGCGTAGTCACGGCGCTGGCGCGACCGAAGATCCTGCCCATATCCTTCCAGGAATTATGCGCAACAATGCGCTTGAACCAGCGCGGGAATGGCAGGAATGGATCAAGGTTTTCGGGCATGAAGTGGTTCGTGGCCACGGAACGGACCTTGTTCGTGCGAGCCCACCCAATTGAGCGTTGGCCGATCATGTAGTGGCTTTGCGCGTGGATGACATCCGGTTTGATCTCGGTCAGCAGCTTGTCGATCTGCTTGTTCGCTTCCCAGGGGAAGACGATTCGGAAGTATTCATGAGTCGGCACCGAATGCGACTCCAGACGGTGCACGATAGCCTCGTCGCGGATTTCAGTGAAGGTCTTGCCCTTATCGCCACGCACCGCAAGCACGTGCACCCGGTGGCCACGGGCATGCATTTCGGTAGCGAGCCGGTAGCAAAACATCGCTGCGCCATTCACATCAGGCGGATAGGTATCAGCTGCAATGACAATGGTCAGTGGTTTTTCCTCGGCCACGGGCATCCTTAGTCGTTCACAAGAATTTTGGTTTGGTGAAAAAGTCTGGATCTTCAGTCTATTTCTACTCTGGCAGTTGTTTGTCAGCTTCGGCTTGGTTGCGTCGCTCGATCACGTCCGGGTGGTGGCGAGACAGGGCCGCTACACCGACGATAGCCAACACGGCCGCCACCAGCATCAGCACCGTGACCAGCATCGGGACATCGGGGCGCAATTCGCCGAGGATGCTGGCACCAATGACGATGCCGATAATTGGGTCAATCACGGTCAAACCCGCAATCACCAGCTCGGGAGGGCCCTTTGAGTAGGCTTTTTGCACGAAATAGGAGCCCAGGAGACCTGCGACGATAACGGCCAGGCCAGCGATCCATGGCAACTGCAGGAAGCTGCTATTGCCGATGCCCAGCACAGCGATGGCAATGGTTCGCACCAGCACCGCAACGAATCCGAAGAGCACGCCGGCGCCAACGATGAAGAAGATCGCTCCGAGCTTTCGATGGAACAGGATCGTGGCCAATCCCACGATGGCGACCACTCCAGCGAGGATCAATTCGATCAGATGTGACTGGGCTTCGGTTACTGCATGGTTACTATTGGTTGCTGTCACTGCCAGAAGGACGAAGCCGACCGAACCGAGCATGCAGCTGATGATCGCCATCACCGTGGGGCGGTTCATGGTGATGTCGGTTTCCTTGGCATTCACCATTGCGGTAATAACCAGTGCGATTGCGCCAATTGGCTGCACCACTGTCAACGGGGCGCTAGCCAAAGCGAAAACATTGAGCGCCATGCCCAGGATCATGAGCAGCAGTCCGCCCATCCATCCCTTATTGGTGGCGAGCTTTCCTGCGTTCTTGAGTGTCAGTTCCAGTCCATCGACCGAATTGCGTACTGCGATGGATTGGAAATGGGCACCGAAGGCGAGACAAAAGGCACTGCATAGTGCCGCCGCAATAGCGATCCAGACCATGTCAGTGCCTTTCTAACCTAAATTCTTCGTACATGACGGGGCAGCCCAGTTCCAATAGGCGCTGTAGCGCCGCCCCGTCAGTCGAAAACTTAGGAGCGCTTGAATAGAGCGCGAATTACTGCACCCAGTGCCAGCGTTGAACCAGCCATCACCAGGTACGGACGTGCCTGCTCTAAGCGTTGACCGCTGGCTCTGTCAGCCTCCGATTGATCTTCGGAAGCCGAAGACGCTGGTCGGACGAATCCACGAGCCTTGGCCGCCGCACCGGAAACTTTGTCTCCAGCGCTTTGCGTAAAGGAACGTACTTTGTCGATCTTGGCCAGAGGCGCCTGGACGCTCTCACCAAGGTTGTCACGCAGTGCCTGAATCTGGCGACGACGACGGCGGGTCCGGAGGATCAGTTCGTCAGCGCTTGGTGCTGGCGGCTTTGGTTCCTTCTTCTTGTCGCTATCTTCGTCTTCATCAGACTTCTTCTTCAGCGGTTCGTCGAGCGTGCTGACGTCGAACTCGCTGCCATCCTTGAGCACACCCAAGTCATGGCGAATACCTCTAATTGCTGCTTCTGGCTTCAGCGGCAGAGCCTTCTTCACCTTGGCGTATCCCACCAAGCCCAAGATGGCTGCGACCAGCAGGAAGAAGCCGGCAACAATCAGTGCTGCGGCCCATCCAGGTAGCCAGATAGCCAGAACGTTTACCAAGGTCACTACGACGGCAATCACAAAAAGCAAAACCACGACGAGTGCAGCACCTGCAAGTGCCGCTGCCATGCCAAGGCTGATTCCTTTGCCCTTAAGTACGGTCGTCGCCAGTTTGACTTCATCTGAGAGCTGTTGTGGAACAAGCTCCTTGAGTCCATCAACCTGCGCCTTCGCACTCTTGACGCTCGACTTTAGGCTTTCGTCAGCTTGCGTCGATTCAGCTTCAGTCATGGTTTCTCCATATTCTCGATCGCGCAGCAACCGACGTATCTCAAGCTAACACCCCGGTTGCCCCAAACGACTCAGTCTTCAGGCGTAAAACCCATAGCCCAAACTCATGCTGTGGGTGTAACTGTTAACGATTCGAAAGTCTATCGTCTAATCACCTGAGGTTATAGGAGATCCAGCCTTTGCCGGGTAACCACTTCAAATTAGTTGTTTCTCCGAGCTCAATTTCGGGACGAAAGAACCGCTCCGATTCGCTTTGCACGGCAGATCAGACGCTGGTGGCTTCCACCAACTCTGCACGCAACATCATGCGAAGCTCCAGCGGCTGATACTGCAAGAATCCTCCGATGCTTGCCAACTCGATTTCGTGTTGCACGTACCCTCGGCGATGCTTGGGGTTTGCGCAAAGTTCATTGAGTCGACTGATGCATATCAAGGTACCTTGCTGCCGCTGCTGCGATTCTTCGCCCTTAAGCGGACGTAAGGTTATCCCATGCAGGACGCCACACATCGGAGCGAAGAGGAAGGTCGGAGCTCACCAGCCCGGCCTTGGCCACATATCTGGTCTCGTTGCTACTTTGCGCTCCAATCGCTGGCTGGAGCATGCTGGTGGATTGGCGTTTTCACCCTCGACGAGATTCGCGCAACCACCCTTGGCGATTTGCCAGCGGGGCTAATCGCATGGTTCGACATACCCCTCTTTGTCGTTGGTTCCCTGCTGGTCGCTTGCGGGTTGCGGCGGACCGTCTGGATCGTTGTCCCCTGGATTCTCATTGTCACCTTCGGGCTCCTTGCCTATTCCTTGGTCACCCGAATAGCTGGTTATGGCGCGCTGCTGATGATTGCATCCTCGGTCTGCTCCGTTCTTGCCGGCACGCAGCTTTTGCTAGGGCGGATCCCGACCGAGTTGTTGTTGCGAGGCCCTTTCGCGTTTCGCCCCGCGCCCTCGCAAGCTGCCCGAAGCCATATGTCGCGCACCATAAGGCAGCTGATCCTCTTTTGGATGGTGTTCTTGTGCATCATTCCGGCGATAATCATCCAGGCAGAGCAGCGCTTGGGCTTGGCAGTCGACTTCGCACTTTGGACTCGGATCTTCGGGATCTGCGTGTTGGTGTTGGCTAGCTGCTTGGGCATTTGGTCTGCTGTGACCATGTCCACCCGTGGACAAGGAACGCCCTTGCCGTCCGCGATGCCGAACCGCTTGGTCATTTCCGGCCCCTACGTTTTCGTACGAAACCCAATGGCTGTCGCTGGAATCGTCCAGGGCATGGCGGTGGGGCTAGTGGCGAGCTCCTGGCTTGTCGTCATTTACGCGTTCGCAGGATCGCTGCTCTGGAATTGGCTGGTGAGGCCATCGGAGGAAGCCAATCTCGAAGAGAGTTTTGGCGACGAGTTCCGGTCCTACCGGAACAATGTTTCCTGCTGGATCCCGAAAATCCGCAAGCGCCGTTAGGCCGCTACGTGATGGATTCTTGCTACGTCGTCAAGGATGTGCACAGCCAGCAGTGAAGGCTTCCGCCCTGTTTCATAGTTCAGCCCGCCTCCTGAATCTTCAAGCTTCCACCTCGCAAACGAAAAATCCCGACTCGCTTTCGCGAGCCGGGATTATTCCATGAGCTCCTCCAACTGGACTTGAACCAGTAACCCTTCGATTAACAGTCGAATGCTCTGCCAATTGAGCTATGGAGGAATGCAACGAGTAATACTTTAGCACTGGCCAAGTCAGGTTTTCAAATCGGCAGCCGCTCGACGGATAGGACCTGTTTTCTCGCTAATTTTCCGCGGTTTAGCCCTGTTTCAATTTGCCGCCCCGGCGGCGAATCCTGAACTTATTTCCTGTGATCTGACGCATACTTGGCTAGTTCCAGCAGCTGCTGAGCAGAGCGCTCCCAGGAGTAGTGTTCCGCGCGTTGAACCGCGCGTTGAGAAAATTCTTTCCAGGTAGCCGGATCAGCCAACGTGCGCACCTGCTCGGCAAATCCTGGAGCGTCATCGGGCGATGCGTACAGCGCAGCTTCCTCAGCTACTTCACGGAAGATCGGCATATCGGTGACTACCACGGGGGTACCCATGCTCATGGCTTCCACCAACGGCAGTCCGTAGCCTTCTTCTCGCGAGAGCGTCACCAAGGCAGTGCACTCGCTGAGCAGTTGCTCATATTCCTGATCGCTCACGCCATTGTGGAACACGATTTTTGCCCCGGCCGGAATCAATTCCATGAGCGCCTGGCGTCGAGGTTCCTTGATGCCGCTGAGCAGATGCAACTCATAATCCGGGAGGTATTCCATGGCCCGGATCAGGGTCTCGACGTTCTTGTACTCCATGAAGGACCCCATGTAGAGCAGGGTCTTCTGGGGCTTGTTTTCCGGATCACGTCGCGCAAAGCCACCGGTGGGTGCATTGGATACCAGCCCGATGTGTTTCTTGGTCAGACGATGCTTTCGCATCAGGCCTGCGGTCGTATTGGAGACGGTTGCCACCGCGTCAGCCCGGTTCAGGAGCAGGCGTTGCGGCCAGTAGACCTGATGGAACAGGAACCAGCCGATCCTGATCGGTGCCGGAAGGAATTTCGGCGCGTGCGGATGCGCGTAGTAGATCAGGTCGTGAAGCGTCAAAATGACCGGGAAGTTCCTGCCCAAAGTCCCCATGGTTTGCATAGGGGAAAACACCACGTCGGCCTCGAGCTTGTTGATCTGCAATGCGACAAAGGGTTCGAGCACGCTGGTTGGAGCAGAGATCTTCAGGTAGGGCACCTTGGGCAGCATGGCCAGCTGGCGGGTGTCGTTAATGAGCATGGTGACGTCTGCCAACTTGCTGGCAGCGGCGATCAAGCCGGCAGTGTATCGGCTGATTCCGTCATGGTGGGTAATGCGGGTATATCGTGCGTCGATAACAAGTTTCACGTGCGCAGTTGCCTTAGGTTTCTCGGATCCAATACCTTCCAGCCTAGCGGTTGGCAGGTTCACGCAGGATCAGGAAACACGACACCGCGAGCATGCTTGCCGCCACCCAGCCAGCTAAAGCGGCCTGCGTACCTAGCGCGGAGCCCAACGCGCCACCGAGCAAGCTGCCGATGAGAACGGCGCCGAAAGTCAGTAGGCGGCGAGCGCTGAGCACCCGCCCAAGCAATTCTTCTGGCACCATCTCTACCAGCCAGGACGAAGCAGAGATGTTGAAGATCAAAGCCACGCTCCCCCAGCCCAAGGCCTGAAGACCGAGCAAGCAAATGCTCCAGATACCGCTCGTAAATGCCGCGGCCAACACCATCGAAGCCAGCACCATTTGAGCCAGCCCGGTCCACAGCAAGAGGGCGGGCGATGAGTACTTTCCGGTGACCCTGGTAGCAAGCAGTGCGCCGATCAACCCTCCAGCACCCGAGACCGAGGCATAGGCACCGAACCCAACTTCGCCAAAGCCAAGATCGTTGATGATGAAGATCGCTTCCACGGATGATCCGATGGCCAACCCCAGATTGGAGAGCGCCACCGTTACTGTGGTGGCCAGGAGCAAGCGGTTGGAAACCAGGTAGCGAAGCCCGGTGAGCATGGAGCCGTAACCTGCGCTGCGATCGCGCACTTCATTGGCTGTGCTTCCGGCGCGATAGCCGCGAATCCTCCATGCCAGCATCAAGGCGAAACCGCTGAGGGCTGCGGACAGGCTCAGCAGCGTCGACCCGCCAAATAGGGCGAAGCCGGTACCGGCGAGCGCTGGAATGATCACTGTCAGGCTTTGATCCGCTGCACCCAAACGTGCGATGAGCTTGCTGATGCCCGCGGCCCGCGTTTCAGGCTCTTCGCCGATGAGCCTGGGTACCGCGGCGGTTTGCGCCGTTTCGGAAAAGACATTGCAGATGCCCAACAGCACGCACAGCATCATGCCCAGCGCGATGTTCAATGTCCCGCTGATCGCAAGAACGGCGAGGCAGGCCAGAACTGCTATTTTCCCGGCCAATCCGATGCGCAGCACTTTCAGCGCCGAGTGCCGGTCCACGAGGTGTCCGGCCGGGATGCTGGCGAAGACGAAGGCGAGCGATCCGAGCGTGTTCAGCAGCCCCATCTGAAAGGCGGTTGCGCTCAGCGTGCCGACAAAGATCAGGTCAACGGTGATGTCAGTCAGTGTTCGACCGGCAGCATCCGAGGCATTGGAGCCAAGGAGATAACGCTGGCTGCGCGAACGCTGCTTGGTCTCACCCATCGTGACATGTACTCCCTTGCTCCAGTTGCTTGAGCATATAGGAATGCCCGTAAGATTGCCCGCGATTTGCAATCGAACGATTAGCGTTATTTCACAGTCAACCAAACCAGAGGGATTCACTCCACTTCGCCATTCTGGGCCAAAAAAGATGAACCTTCAAACTTCAGGTCAGCAGGCAATTTACCACATGCACAGCAGGCCAGAGTGAAAAATGTCGAAAAAATCTCACCCCCGCAGAACTTGGGTTTCTCGGCTTGCATTAACTAATTGCTTTGTGTTGTTAATAGATTCTTGTTAGGTGAGCCTGACCAAATATCTATTGACTCTATCTGAGGAGCATGCTCTTGGGTGCCTCACTACCTACCCTGCAAATCCCTGATGTTCCCCTCCCGCTCTACGACGACGCACTGTTGTGCTCAGAGACCGCAGGAGCCTACGAAGAAGCTTCACACCACGCGGTATCCCTCCTCGCCGAGAGATTCGCAACTACCAGCGCCCCGACCACCGGGCCGACACCACAGCAGATGGCAGCGAAGATCAACCATGTGGATCTTCATTCGCCCTTGGGCTCAACCGAACAGTCCTTCAACGAGCTGACCTCTCTGTACCTCGACGACGCGGTCTACTTCCATGACACCAAGTACGCCGCCCACCTCAACTGCCCGGTAGCCATCCCCGCGGTTGTTGCCGAAAACTTCGTCACCAGCATCAACACCTCGATGGACACCTTCGACCAAAGCGCCGGCGCCACCCTGATCGAGCGCAAGCTGGTCAGCTTCACCGCAGAGCTCATCGGCTTTGATGCAAACACCGCTGACGGGATCTTCACCTCCGGCGGCACGCAATCGAATCTCCAGGCCATGCTCATCGCCCGCAATACCGCAACGGCCAGGCTCAAAGGTTCCCTGCCCGAACGCCTGGCGAAGCTTCGGATCTACTGCTCCGAAGACGCGCACTTCTCGATCCGCAATGCCGCGATGCTGCTCGGGCTGGGCTATGAAGCCGCGGTTGCCATCCCTACCGATGCCCAGCACCGGATGGATGCCCAGGCCTTGCGCGACCAGCTGGCCGAAGACCTCAACGCAGGCCTGATCCCCATGGCCATTTCCGCCACCAGTGGCACCACCGACTTCGGCGCCATCGACCCGCTGGCCGAGTTGCGCGAGATCGCGACCCAGTCCGGCGCCTGGCTGCATGTGGATGCCGCCTACGGCTGCGGCCTGCTCGTGTCGAACCGGCACCGCCACCGTCTTGATGGGATCGAACAGGCCGACTCGGTCACCGTGGACTACCATAAATCCTTCTTCCAGCCCATCGGTTCCAGCGCCCTGATCGTTCGCTCAGGAGCGAGTTTCGAATCCATTGCGCACTACGCCGAATACCTGAACCCGGCCGCCGAAGCCGCCGCCACCCCCAACCAGGTGTCCAAGTCCCTGCAGACCACCCGGCGCTTCGACGCGCTGAAACTGTGGGTCACCCTGCGCACGCTTGGCGCCTCGCGCCTGGGTGAAATGTTCGACCAGGTCATTGCGCTGGCCGAAGACGCCCAGCAGGAAGTCGCCATGCGCTCGCAGCTTCATCTGGTGGCCGACGTGCAGCTGAGCACCTTGGTCTTCTCCTTCGAAGACCCGCAGCACCACCTGGATCTGGCCGGCCATAACGCCCTGGCCAACCAGATCCGCCAACGCCTCTACGCCAGCGGCGAAGCCATGATCGCAGCCACCACGGTGGCCGGCAAGCGCCTGCTCAAGCTCACCCTGCTCAACCCCAACACCACGCTGGCTGACATCAGCGAGATCCTCGATGCCATCTGCCGCATCGGCACCGAAATCCTGGCCGAACGCACCACCGGAGAAAAGTAATGAATCAACCAAGCGAGCACTTCGACGTCATCGCCATCGGCGCCGGCCCCTTCAACCTGGGATTTGCCGCCTTGACCGACGGCCTCGCAGACCTCAAGGTCGCAGTCCTCGACGCCGCCGAAAAATTCGCCTGGCACCCGGGAATGATGCTTCCCGGAACACATCTGCAGGTACCCTTCATGGCGGACCTGGTCACCATGGCCGACCCCACCAACAAGTACTCCTTCCTGAACTACTTGAAGGGCCAGCAGCGGATCTACCCGTTCTACATCCGAGAAGACTTCTACGCCCTGCGCCAGGAATACTCCAACTACCTGGCCTGGGCCGCCGAGAGCATCCAGAGTGTCCGATTCGGGCACCGGGTGCTTCAGGCTGAATACCGCGATGGCCTCTACCACCTCTCGGTGCTCACGGAGGCGGGAATGAGCCGCTTCACCGCGCAGAAACTAGTGCTCGGCACCGGCACCCAGCCCTACCTTCCACCGGTGATCAGCGAAAATGCTTTGGGCACCGGCAAGGTGGTGCACTCCAGCGACTACCTCTTCGAACGCGACGGGCTGCTGGCATCCACCGGCTCCGCCCGGGCCAAGGTCACCTGCGTTTTGGGCAGCGGTCAAAGCGCCGCGGAAATCTTCTTGGACCTGCTGCGCAGCCTGCCCGAAGAAGACCATCTGATCTGGGCCACCCGCTCCGAGCGCTACTTCCCGCTGGAGTACACGAAGCTCACCTTGGAAATGACCTCGCCCGAATACATCGACCACTTCCACGGCTTGCCGATGGCCAAGCGCGATGAGCTCTCCGCCGAGCAGAAGGGCCTGTACAAGGGCATCAACGCGGATCTGATCAACGAGATCCATGAGGAACTCTACGAACGCAGCATCACCGCCCCGGCCAATGTGCACCTTCGCACCGGCTGCGCCGCCACCAGCATCACCGCAGATGGCCAGAACATCAATGTGTCGCTGCGCCATGAACGCACCGAACAAGACCTGGACTTCGCGGTCGACAATCTGGTGATGGCCACCGGCTACCGCGCCGGCGTGCCCGATTTCCTTGGCGGGATCACCGAACGCATCAGCTACCTGGCCGATGGCCGTTTCAACGTGGACCGCGAATACTCCATCGGCCTGGAACAGGACATCTTCGTGCAGAACGCCGAGCTGCATACCCACGGCTTCACCGCGCCCGATCTGGGCATGGGCGCCTACCGCAATTCGGTGATCATCAACCGCCTGGCCGGCCGCGAGGTGTACCAGGTCGAAGAACGCATCGCCTTCCAAGAGTTCGGCGCAGCGGAACTGACCGGACTGCCCACCGCCGCCGAAGCCACCTCGCACGCCTAAGGACCCCCACCCAATGACCACTTTCACTTTCCGCTCCGTCGAGCTGCCGCACGACACCGCCTTGCTCCATTCATGGATCGCCACCGAGCACGCCGCTTTCTGGGGCATGCCCACAGCCACCCAAGATCAGATCAACACCGAATACAACTCCTTGCTGGCCACCGAGGACTATGAGGTGCTGCTCGGGCTCGATGAATCAGGGGCCGCTCGGTTCCTGATCGAGCTGTACAACCCTGCCGCCTCGCCGCTGGCCCAGGCCTATAACTACGTGCGAGGCGATCGCGGGCTGCATTTCCTGGCGCCGGCCAGTGAACAGCCGCAGCCCGGTTTCACCCTCGAAGCCATGGCCGCGGCGGTGAGCCATGCCTTCACCCGGCCTGGCATCGAGCGGATCATCGTCGAACCGGATGTACGCAACAAGGCCATCCACGCGCTGAACGCCCGGGTCGGCTTCCGCCCGGTCCGCCCCATTGAATTGGCCGAACACGACGGCTCGATCAAGCAAGCGCTGCTCTCGATCTGCACCCGCAACGACTTCGAAATCGCCACCGGACACACCTTAGGTTCTTCCTTCCTCTCCCCCGAGCGCTGGGAGATCGCCCATCGCCATGTGCTGGCTAAGGCCCTCGGCGAATTCTCCCATGAACGACTGCTCGAACCGGCCGAGAACGGCGATGGCACCTACTCGGTGCAGAAAGACGGGCACCGCTACCGCTTCGCCGCACGCCGATTCCAGCTCAACCACTGGCTGGTTGCGCCAGCCAGCCTGGAGCACCACGAATTCATCAACGGGAGCTGGCAGCCCGCCGAGGTCGATGTCATCGATTTTGTGACCCGTTTTCATCAAGAGCTCACGCTCTCCAAAGCCCAGTTGCCAACCTATCTGGAAGAGCTATCCTCGACGCTGTCCAGCCATTGCTACAAGCAGGTCCATTCCACGCACGATTCGGCCGCGCTCGCCCAGTTCCCTGGCACCGCGGCCCAGTCCTTCCAGCTGGTCGAGTCCTCCATGACCGAAGGCCATCCCTGCTTTGTGGCGAACAACGGACGCATGGGCATCGGCCGCAGCGACTACCTGCGTTATGCCCCGGAAACTGGTGCCACAATAAATCTCGGCTGGGCCGCGGCGCATAAATCCCGCGCCCAGTTTGATGCCATCGACGCCCTGGACTACGAATCCCTGCTGTCCAGCCAACTGAGCGCGGATGAGCGCGAAGAACTGGACCAGGCACTGGCCCGGGCCTTGTTCGGCACCGGATACACAGCCGAGGACTACATCCTGATGCCGGTGCACCCATGGCAGTGGGAAAACCGCCTGTCGGTGACCTTCGCCAACGATATCGCGCGCAAGCAGCTGATCTGGCTCGGCACCAGCCACGACGAATACCAGGCGCAGCAATCCATCCGCACGTTCTTTAACCTTTCGGATCCGACCCGGCACTACGTTAAGACCGCGATGTCCATCCTGAATATGGGCTTCATGCGCGGCTTGAGCGCCGAATACATGAAAGTCACCCCGGCCATCAACCAGTGGCTGGGCGAATTATTCGACAATGACCCGGTGCTCTCCACCCAGCCGGTGGCCCTGCTACGCGAAATCGCTGCCGTCGGCTACCGCAATCCGCAGTTCGAAGCGGCCACCGAGAAGAGCGCGGCCCAGCGCAAGATGCTCGCGGCCCTGTGGCGCGAATCGCCGATCAATCTGCTAGAAGAGGGCCAAACGCTGGCCACTATGGCGAGCCTGCTGCATGTGGATTCAAACGGCAAGTCCTTTGCCGCGGCGCTGATCCGGCGCAGTGGCTTGGATCCTGCTCAATGGCTGGCCGAATACTTCGACGCCTACCTAGTGCCACTGGTCCACTGCCTCGCTGCCTATGACTTGGTCTTCATGCCGCACGGCGAGAACGTGATCATGATCCTGGAAAACGGCGCCGTGAAGAAGGTGTTGCTCAAGGATTTGGGCGAAGAGATCGCTGTGCTTTCGGACCGCGTTGAGTTGCCTGAAGAAATTCGCCGGGTGCGCACCGGAGGGGATCCAGTGCTCTCGGTCTTCACCGACGTTTTTGATTCCTTCTTCCGTTTCTTGGCTCCGTTGCTGGATGTTGAAGGCGTCGTGCCCGAAGCCGAGTTCTGGAAGATCGTCGCAGAGCGTCTGCTCGACTACCGTGCCAAGCATCCCGAATTCGCGCAGCGTTTTGATGAGCTGGGGCTCTTTGAGGCCTCATTCCCGCTCTCTTGCCTGAACCGCCTGCAGCTTCGCAATAATCAGCAAATGCTAGATCTAACCGACCAGTCTGGCGGCCTGCTTTATGCCGGCGATTTGCAGAACCCGTTGGCTTTCGCGCTGGCGCCCGCCAACTAAACCTGAACTTATTTGCGTCGCGTCGCATAGTATTTGTGCGACGCGACGCTTTTGCTTCTCTAGTCCGTCAACAGGCGTTCACGGACTTCCAGAACGCCCTCTCCGCTCACTCGCTCCAGGTAACTTTGACGACCGGCTATAACCATTACGAGGTCCAAGAGCTTGCCGTGCACCACTGGCCCATCGCCGACACTGAACGGATAGTCGCTCGCTACTAGCTTGAGGTCCTTGACCAGTGTCTTGCTCTTGACGGCAAAATCCTTCGACGCCATGAAGCTGGCTACTTCCAGCACCGCCGAACGTGATGGTTCCAAGTCGATCCCCAGCGGCTGGGCAATATCCTGCCCATGAACGATCACTTCGCTGAGCAAACCGGCGGCTGCCCCGAGCGGGGCGATGCGATTGGCGAGTGTACGTTCGAAATTCTGCATCGTTTCTCGGTAATTAGCTCCGAGATATCGCGCCGCCAGGCGTGCATTGTGCCGGTCGGTGTCAAAGCGGCTTGTGACCATATTTCCCAGCCATGCGACGGTGCCGGTCGAACCCGCGGCTGCTAGGTGCGCCACGACATCGCGAACGTTCCAGGATTCGCACAGGCTTGGGGCCAGCCATTGTTCCTGCGTCAAGTGCGAGAGTTCGTGCGCCAATTTTTCGCGCTCTGTGTCCAAAAGACTCCATAGCCTGCTTTGGCTCATGACTTCCCTTACCGAGTTCTGGTTCAGCTTTGTGAATTCACTCTAGCCTGATTGGTTCGCGCTCTTTCTTCCGGAACCTCGGCGCGCCTGTTACATTGGATTCTAAATTGAACACTGTTCAAGTCAGATTCGTGGACGTAGCCAAACATGGAATCCCGCACCCAAAACACACCCGACATCAACGAACTAGTTGAACGCATCATGCGAGGCCACCGCCTGACCGAGGAAGAAGCGCTGGAGGTACTGAGCACCGAAGATTCTGGGACCCTGGGGCTCGTGGCGGCTGCCGGCAGGCTTCGCCGCGCGCACTTCGGCAACAGCGTCAAGGTCAACTATCTGGTCAATTTGAAATCAGGGCTCTGCCCAGAAGACTGCACCTATTGCTCGCAGCGCTTGGGCTCCCAGGCCGAGATCCTGAAGTACACCTGGCTCAAGCCCGAGGAAGCGGTCCGCCAGGCGGGGCTCGGCATCACCGGTGGAGCAACTCGCGTGTGCATGGTCGCCTCAGGCAAGGGACCCACCGATCCCGACGTGGATCGTGTAGCAACCATGATTGATGCGCTCAAGGCCGAACACCCTGATGTCGAGGTCTGCGCCTGCCTAGGCATCCTCAAAGATGGGCAGGCGCAACGCCTGAAAGAAGCGGGAGCCGATGCCTACAACCACAATTTGAATACTGCTAAGTCCCTCTACCCCGACATCTGCAGCACACATAGCTTCGAGCAGCGGGTTTCAACCGTCCAGCAGGCCAAGGCCAGCGGCCTTTCGCCTTGCTCGGGACTGATCGTCGGCATGGGAGAAACCCCAGCACAGCTCGTGGAAGCGATCTTCGCCTTGCGCGATCTGGAAGCGGAATCCATTCCGGTCAACTTCCTCATGCCCTTTGACGGCACCCCGCTGGAAGGCACGTGGAATCTCACCCCGCTGGCCTGCCTGCGCATTCTGGCCACGGTGCGTATGGCCTACCCCGAGGTGGAATTGCGCATCGCCGGAGGCCGGGAAATGCACCTGCGCTCCCTCCAGGCCACGGCACTTGAAGTGGCCAACTCGCTGTTCCTGGGCGACTACCTGACCAGCGAAGGGCAGGACGCTGCCAACGATCTGGAAATGATCGCCGATGCCGGGTTCGTGGTGCTCGGCGCGAAAAACGACCATTTCGAGGTCGACCACTCCGGATCGTGCTGTAGCAGCCAGCCAGTTGAGCCGGTACTGCGTCGCCGCGGGGCCGGAACGCAGGAACAGCCCAACGCGTAGCAACCCTAAGCGCGAGGCAGGGTCAGAATCTCAGCGCCAGTTTCGGTGATGGCGATGGTGTGCTCGGTGTGAGCGGTACGGCAACCGGTAGCACTACGCAAGGTCCAACCGTCCTTGTCCATAATCAACCGATCCGTGTTGGTCATGATCCATGGTTCTAACGCGAGTAGCAGACCGGGGCGCAGTTTGTAGCCCCGGTTTGGGCGACCATCATTGGACACGTGCGGATCCTGATGCATGGTGCTTCCGATGCCATGTCCACCAAATTCCATATTGACCTTGTAGCCAGCAGCCTTAATGACCGACCCCATGGCGTAGGAAAGATCCCCAATTTTTGCATCAGGCTTCGCCGCTGCAATACCGGCAGCCAGGGCTTGCTGGGTGGTTTCAATCAGCTTCCGGTCTTCGTCGGCACCCTCGGCGCCGACAACAAAGCTGATTGCGGCATCGGCGGCAATGCCATTAAGCTTGACCGCCAAGTCCAAGCTCAGCAGGTCACCTTCAACCAAGGTGTAGTCGCGTGGCAGTCCATGGAGCACCGCGTCGTTAACACCGGTGCAGATATAGTGTGCAAACGGGCCGTTGCCAAATGCCGGAGCGTAATCCACGTAGCAAGATTCGGCGCCCGCCTCTAGGATCATCGCCTTGGTCCACTCGTCGATCTCCAAGAGGTTGGTTCCGATCTGGACCCGTTCCTTGAGCGTCGCCAAGATTGTTCCGACCAAAGCTCCGGTTTCGCGGGCCTTGTCCACTTCTGCAGGTGTGAGAATTTCAATCATGCCAATAACTATACCGGTCATATAGTACCGGTACTATAATTTTTTTATGGTCAGATTACCGCTCACCGCCAAAGAACTTGAACAAGGAAAGATCCTTGGATCCATCCTGCGACGCGCGCGTGGCGAGCGAACCATCCTGGATGTAGCCCTCGAAGCGGGTCTCTCCCCCGAAACCCTGCGGAAAATCGAGACCGGGCGCGTAGCCACTCCGGCATTTTCCACGATTGCCGCCGTAGCAGCCGTACTGGACCTGTCACTTGACCAGCTCTGGTCAGCGCTGAACGAGCCGGGCGATTTTGAATCTCCCGCGCCTCGGTCCAAGCAGTTCGCCCACCGCTAAGACAGCGATCTTCATTCCGTATCAGCGGGAGAGTGTTCTGCCGTGCGCAGCTTCTCCCACCCTGTACGAAGCATTGAACGCAACGCTTGATTCGAACCTTCCTTGGCCAGCACCGCCGCATCAACCCATACGGTCGCCAGGACTCCGAGGAACAATTCCCTTGCCCCGACCCATTCATGCGCTCGACCATCCGCCTGGGCTTGCTCCAAGAAGGCTCCGGTTATTGACACCAGATCTTCGCAAGTTATAGCCAGTGGCGATGTGTCTTGCGATAAGGCCGCCCGCAATGGATCCGGCAACCCATCAAAAATGGTGACGTATTCAACCAGAGCCTGCAGCCATGCCTCCAAAGCTTGACCAGAATCACGTTCAGATTTCCGAATCACATCTTTACGCGCATGAAGCTGGTCCCAGCGCGCCTGCAACAAGGCCGCCAACAAGGCCTCGCGGGTAGGGAAATGCCGATAGAGAGTCCCCGTGCCAATGCCCGCGCGCTTGGCGATGTCGTGCATCGGACCATCCACACCTTGTTCAGCAAAGAACTCTTCAGCAATTTCCAGTATGTGGCTTCTATTGCGCTCTTTATCCGAACGGACTTTTCGCGCACCCAAAGCTTGGTCATTCATCAAACCACTCCTCCTCGTTGACAAACGGACACCATGTCCATATCTTAGTTCATAGAAAACGGACGCGTTGTCCGCATAAGGGTGGATTGGTGATAACACCCCCACCACTTTGCCACCACGGGTCAACCAACTACAACGAAAGCGACACATGAGCAACAACTCATTCCTGCTCGGGGCCGTACTGGGACAGATGCACGGCAATCACCCCGGCGCCTGGCGAATGCCGGATGCCGACCCGGAAGCCTACAGCGACGTACAGAGCCTGATACGCGCAGCCCAGGCAGCTGAACGTGGCGGTATGGACTACATATTCTTTCCAGACCGGGTTTTCATCTGGGGAGACCTGCAATCCGGTCCCCCCATCGTGAGCATGGAACCGACACTGACGATGGCAGCCATCGCACCGGCAACCCAAAGGATCGGTCTTGTCACCACGATTTCCACTTCTTTTGCCGAGCCTTACACAATTGCTCGCCAGCTGCGAGCGCTGGACACGATGAGCCACGGCCGAGCCGGTTGGCAAGCCATCCCCAGCTACGAACCGGAAGCTTTTGCCAACTACGGGCTCCCCGTTCCCTCTCGTGAAGATAAGTATGGACGTTTCGACGAGTCCATCCAGATCGCCCAAGCCCTCTGGGGCAGCTGGGATCGAAGTGCTGGAAAGCCAGACAAGGCCACCGGGCGATTCGCCGATACCTCCAAAATCCACCCCATCAACCTGCAGGGCAAATTTGTAGCTTCGCGCGGACCGCTGCAGATCCCTCCTTCGGAGCAGGGCCAGCCGGTGATCTTCATGCCGTTCGCCAGCGGAGCGGGCATTCAGGCCGCAGCCCGGTACGCCAATGGCATCGTCTCGCACGCTTCTTCCATGGAACAGGCCGTTTCGCATCGCCAGATGATGCGCTCGCTGACCGTCGAGGCAGGCAGGGAAGCTGACGAAGTGAAGTTCCTGTCATTTATCAGCATCTCTGTTGGAGCCACTTTGGAGGAAGCTGTGCGCAGACGAATAGTCCTCGAAGAAGCTGCCGGAGCCGAAGGACGGCTGGCTCAACTCTCCGCTATCCTCGGGGTCCATCTGGATCCAGCTGATCGAAACAAGCCCCTGACTACGACTCAGGTTCTTGGCATGCGGCCACATCCGGGTGTACCCCAGTCAGGATTCGCCATCGAGCTGGCCAAGCAAGGTCGCACTCCGATGGAAGTTCTGGGCCACGGCGTGCTCGATCCGGGGCCGTCCGTAGTGGGAACCGCGGAGCAAATCGCCGATACCTTAGAGCTATGGGTGAAGTCCGGAGCAAGCGATGGATTCACAGTCACCCTCGACGACTTGCACGACGGAATGGATGCCTTCGTGGATCAGGTTGTGCCGGTCTTGCGACGCCGCGGCCTTCGTCCGGAGAATTACACCGGACAGACTCTGCGCGATCATCTCGGACTGCATGAACAGATCGGGCAGGACCCCCGGTTGGGCGCTGAATCATGACAACGGCCGAAGGCTCCCTAGCCCGACCGGGAGACGAAATCGTCTCGCCCGAAAAGATGCGCCAGACCCTTGCCGGGTTTACCACGGGTTTGTCAGTAGTTGCCGCCGAAATCGACGGCATGATCGTTGGCATGGCTGCAAATTCGCTGGTATCGGTGTCATTAGATCCGCCGTTGGTGTCTCTGTCATTTGCACACTCTTCAACCACGTGGCCCCTCCTTCGCCAGGCCAGTCGTTGGGGAATCAGCGTTCTTGGCGAGGGCCAGGAGCAGGTGCTCTCAGACTTGAGAAGGCCAGCGGAGTCACGATTTGAAGGTATCCACGTCAAGGCCATTGGACAAGCAGCCTTCATTGCCGATTCACTGGCGACCCTTGAGGTTCGCCCGCGAACCACGGTCGAAGCCGGCGATCATACGCTGGTGATCCTGGAAGTGCTTGCACTGGATCGTGACAACGCTCGGGAGCCGCTGGTCTTCTTCGGAAGCCGGGTACACAAGCTGGCAAGCTGATGGCCGTGGATTGAACTAGCTCGTGGGACGGTGATGTGCGCAGGAATAACCATCCGAAACTACTTGTTGGCTCAAGTATGAAGAACATCGGATTCTTGTCCTTCGGTCATTGGACCGACCATCCGCAATCCGGCACCCGCAGCGCTTCGGATGCCCTGTTGCAGGCCATCGACCTCGCTGTGGCAGCTGAGGAACTGGGAGCGGATGGCGCGTATTTCCGTGTGCACCACTTCGCGCAACAGTACGCCTCGCCATTCCCCTTGCTAGCTGCCATTGGCGCCAAAACCAGCCGCATAGAAATCGGCACCGGTGTCATTGATATGCGCTACGAGAATCCTTTGTACATGGCCGAGGATGCCGGCTCTGCGGATCTGATTTCCAATCGCCGACTGCAGCTGGGCATCAGCCGTGGGTCACCCGAACAGGTCATCGACGGCTGGCGCCACTTCGGTTTTGAGCCGCAAGCCGGTGAATCCGATGCCGATATGGGTCGACGCCACACCGAGCGGCTCTTGGAGGTCCTTTCCGGAGAGGGCTTTGCTGAGCCCAATCCCAACCCGATGTTCTCCAACCCGCCAGGGCTATTGCGGATCGAACCGCATTCGCCGACCCTGCGCGAGCGCATCTGGTGGGGCTCCGGATCGAACGCCACTGCGGTGTGGGCTGCCAAGCTCGGGATGAACCTGCAAAGCTCCACGCTGAAGGATGACGAATCGGGCAAGCCCTTCCACGTCCAGCAGGCCGAGCAGATCCAGCTCTACCGCGATGCGTGGAAGGAAGCTGGCCATGAGCGCGAACCTCGTGTCTCGGTGAGCCGAAGCATCTTCGCACTGACCGATGAACGCGACTGGCAGTACTTCGGCCGCGATCGTTACAGCTCAGACCAGATTGGCAACATCGACGCGAAGACCCGCGCGGTCTTCGGCAAATCCTACGCCGGCGAACCTGACGAGCTGGCCAAGAAGCTGGCTGAAGATGAAGCCATTGCCGCAGCCGATACGCTCCTGCTCACCGTGCCCAACCAATTGGGTGTCGAGTACAACGCGCACGTCATCGAGTCGATCCTCACCCACGTGGCCCCGCAGCTCGGCTGGCGCTAAAAACAGTAATAGTTACGCGCTTTCGCCAAACTTTTAAGCCAGCAGCTCGCTGGTCACTAGGCTAGGGCCATAGGAACTGAGCTTTCAGACGCAGAATAGAGAGAATTCAATGAGCAAACCGTTGAAGGTAGCCTTCATCAAGGCCAGCTGGCACGCAGATATCGTCGATCAGGCACTGGCCGGATTCACCGCCGACATGGACGCTTCCGGCACCGAATACATCATCGATACCGTCACCGTCCCTGGCGCCTACGAGATGCCACTGCAGGCACAACGCCTTGCAAAGAGCGGAAAGTACGATGCGATTGTTGCTGCCGCGCTGGTTGTCGACGGCGGCATTTACCGCCACGACTTCGTCGCCCAGGCAGTGGTCGACGGGCTGATGCGTGTCCAGCTGGATACCGATGTGCCGACCTTCTCGGTGAGCCTGACCCCGCACCACTTCCATTCCAGCGACGAGCACCAGACCTTCTACTTCGAGCACTTCCTCAAGAAGGGTGCCGAGGCGGCTCGCGCAGTTCGAGCCGTGGCATCCATCGAACTGTAGCATTCAGTAGCTAGCGCTCAGGCGTGCTGCTTTCTCCTAATCTTTTGGGAGCAAGCAGCACGCCTGAGCTGTATCTATCCTGTCCCTGACCGCCAGTAGGCTCAGCAGCATGATCGATTTTAATAATTCCTCAGTTTTCAAATTGAACCCATGGGATCTTGCACATGTTGCACCAGAAATCATGCCAATGCTGGTTAGCGGTGAAGAGCTTCTTGCGGCTTTTAAAGGCGCCCGCGACTACGTGGTCTTCACCAACAAGCGCCTCATTGCCGTCAATGTTCAAGGAATGACCGGCAAGAAGCGCGACTACACTTCTTTGCCTTATTCGAAGGTCCAGTCTTTCTCAGTTGAAACGGCAGGGACCTTCGATCTGGACGCCGAATTGGACCTTTGGTTCAGTTCTTTGGGCAAGGTTCGTTTGGAGTTCAAAGGCAAAGTTGATATTCGAGCCCTGTCGCATTTGATCGCCAGCTACGTCCTTTAGTAGTGCGTCCTGTATCCACTGCGGCGAACTTGAGTACCAAATTTCCACCATCAAGTTCCCTCAAGATCTCCCCTGACTGGGCAAGTCTCTTTCTCAAATCCAACACCTTCGTTACAGAATGCTGGTATGGCCCACACTATTGAACGCTCTCAAGGTCGCGATACCCTGCGCTACGTGCGCCTCATGCTGCTCGTAGTTCCCCTGCTTCTGGTGGTAGCCATCGTGATTTATGGTCTCGTTAACCACCGCATCGAAGACTCACTGAGTTCCTACTACTTGGGTCCTGCCAGAGACTTATTTGTGGCCATGCTCGTGACCACCGGAGCCCTGCTAGTGGTGTACAGCGGGGAGGAGCTGGAGGACTATGCACTGAATTTGGCGGGATTCTACGCTATGTTCGTCGCGCTAGTTCCCACCAAATTAGGCGAGACGCTCTCCACGCTTGCCCCGAGCGACCAAAGCAAATTGATTCTCTCGGTTCGCGTGGCCATCATTGCCGTGGTGGTGGTGAGCGCGGCATTTGTTTGGCTGGGGATTAAAACCAGTCGTTCCCCGCATAAGGCTCTGGCCCACAGCACCTTGACCAAAACCTTGGGCTGGATCAGCACCAGCCTGCTCGCCCTATTTATCGTGCTGCTGCTCTTCAGAGCCATCGAAGGCAAGACCTTTGCGTGGGTCCATGCCAGCGCGGCGTTTCTGCTGGTCTTCTCCATGGGCATCGCCATTGCCAGCCATTTGGGCCACGCACCCATGTGCCCAGCGGATACCAGCGGCGGCTCTCCGAACCGCTATCGCATCATTCTTGGACTGATGGCACTGGGCTTGATCGCTTGGCCGATCCTGCTGATCGCCGGCGTTGACGAAGCCCTGTTCATCGTCGAGTGGTTCCAGATCGGGTTGTTCGCCTACTTCTGGTACGTGGAATCACGACGCCTGTGGGACCCGATTGCATAAATATAAAAAATCCCGACTCACTTTCGCGAGCCGGGATCTTTATGAAAGCTCCTCCAACTGGACTTGAACCAGTAACCCTTCGATTAACAGTCGAATGCTCTGCCAATTGAGCTATGGAGGATTGCAACGAGATATAACTTTACCGAAGATTTCGGCTAATGCAAAATCGCTGGCTTAGGTGCCCCGCAGGATCCTTCGGCGCATCTCTAGCTCCATCAATTCCCTGTTGATTTGGGCATATTCTTCGCCTTCAGGCTCCATCTCGGCACGTTGCAAACGTCCAATCAGCTCAGCCTTGCGGTGTGTGATTTGAAGCTCAATCAATCCATTGATGATGTCGGCGCAGTATCGGTTCAAACTGTGCTCATCCGAGGCCGGAATACTGGTCACCGCCAGCTCGGAAACAAAGCTACGCAACTGCTCGGGCACCTCATCACGAATTACTTCCACCCACGAGGTTGCCGACGCCCCGGCGCTGGAGGCTGCCACGATGCCATCGTGCACCGCGGAATGGGCCGGAGCCATGAACCGCGCCTCGTAAAAAGCCTGCCACTGCTCGTCTTTCAGACGCTGCGGCTGCTGGATCACCACTTCCAGAGCCTGGCGCTCCAGGCGCATGACCGGGTCACGATGATCCGGGCGTTCAAAGGCCGGCGCCGCCACCGGCTGCTCAGCGCCCTGAGCCGGAACCGGCAGCTGCTGCTCGGCATTCTTAGGCAACCGGGCACGCTTGATCGACGCGCCCACCGAGCGGTTGACGTCCTCGTTGTTCATGCCGAGCCAGCCAGCCAATTCACGGGCGTAAGCCGGACGGATGGCCGAGTCGCGGATCTGGGCAACGATCGGCGCAGTCTGACGCAACGCCTGCACACGGCCTTCCACCGTATTCAAGTTAAACTTTTTCAATTCAGCACGGATCGCGAACTCGAACAGCGGACGCTTGAGCCCGATCAACTCGCGCACCGCCTCGTCCCCTCGATGCAGGCGCAGATCGCAGGGGTCCGCCCCCGTAGGTTCCACGCAGACATAGGTCTGGGCGATGAAGCGCTGGTCCTCTTCGAAGGCACGCAGCGCGGCTTTCTGCCCGGCGGCATCGCCGTCGAAGGTGAAAATCACTTCGCCGCCGGTGCCATCATCCTGCAGCAGCCTGCGGGCGATCTTGATGTGATCGGTGCCGAAGGCGGTACCGCAAGTGGCCACCGCGGTGGTGATCCCAGCCAGGTGGCAGGCCATCACGTCGGTGTAGCCTTCGACCACAACGATCTGCCGGCTCTTGGAGATCTGCTTCTTGGCAAGGTCCAGGCCGTAGAGCACCTGGGACTTCTTGTAGAGGGAAGTCTCCGGGGTGTTCAGGTACTTCGGGCCCTGGTCATCCTCGTAGAGCTTGCGCGCGCCAAAGCCGATGGTCGCCCCGGACAAATCGCGGATCGGCCACATCACCCGTCCGCGGAAGCGGTCGTAGATCCCGCGGTTGCCCTCGGAGAACATGCCGGTCAGCTTCAGCTCGTCATCGGCGAAGCCCTTGGCACGCAGGTGCTTGAGCAGCGCGTCCCAGCCCTTGGGCGCGTAGCCGACGGAGAATTGCGCGGTGACTTCCGGGTCGAAGCCGCGGCCGGCCAGGAACTCCCGCCCGGCGGCTCCTTCCTCGGTGGCCAGCTGCGCGCGGAAGAATTCTTCGGCGATCTTATGCGCGTCCACCAGGCGCTGGCGCTTGCCGTAGTCCTCGCGGCGCGGGCCCGGTCCCCCGTCCTCGTAGTGCAGCTCGTAGTTGATCCGGGCGGCCAGCAGCTCCACGGTCTCGGTGAACGAGGAGTGGTCCATTTTCTGGATGAAGGCGATCACGTCGCCCGATTCGCCGCAGCCGAAGCAGTGGAAGGTGCCTAGCTGCGGGCGGATGTGGAAGGAAGGGCTGCGTTCGTCGTGGAAAGGGCACAGGCCTTTATACGAGCCGATGCCCGCGGATTTGAGCGTGACATAGGATTCGACGACCTCGCGCAGGTCGGTGCGGTTGCGCACCTCGTCGATATCTTCACGCTTGATCAGCCCTGCCATGATTCCCTTCTAGAACAGTTGTGCTTCAGGGGCTACGCCCTTGACCAGATATGAATGCCACTCGGTGGCCGACACGTCGGTGAGCGAGGCGACCTGGTCGATCACCACGCGCAGCTGGGCGGCCTCATCGGCCGCATCTTCCCAGTCCGCCGCGAAGATCGGCTCCAGATTATCCTTGCCGGTCTCCACCAGCAGCTCCACCAGCTCGCTGAGCAAGGTGCGCTGGTCCAGGTACAGCGGCTGGCGCACTTCCGAAGTCATCACGTAGCTGGCGGCGATGCCCTTCATCACCGCGATTTCGTGCACGGTTTCCTCTGGCACGATCAGGCTCGCGTTATAGCGGGTCAGGTGGCCGCTGCCGTAGCGGGCGCGGGTGGCCTCCAGCGCGGCGGCCGCGAAACGCCCGATGAATTGGCTGGTCATATCCTTCAGGCCGGCCATGGAACGGCGCGACCCGTCGAAGTGCGAAACCCACTCATCGCTGACCTCCAGGCGGCGCAGGGCCGCCTCGATATCGGATTCGTCGGTGGATGGCAGGTACCATTCCTGGGTGACCTGCAGGGCCCGTTCACGCTGCAGATCCTGCTTAAGCCAGCGCAGCTGCAGCTGGCCTCCGACGATCGCATCCTCGACGTCGTGCACCGAGTAGGAGATGTCATCGGCCAAGTCCATGACCTGGCCCTCCATGCAGACCACCCCGGGGGCGGCTTCGGGAACATTGCGCAGCCAATTGAAGATCGGGGCATCATCCTCGTATACGCCGAACTTCTTGGTCTTCTTGCCGTTGACCTCAGGCGCATCGGCCTTCAACCACGGGTATTTGCAGGAGGCATCCAGCGAAGCGCGCGACAGGTTCAATCCGGCCGAATGGCCGTTGTGCCTGAAGGTCTTGGTTTCCAGCCGGGTCAGCAGGCGCAGGGTCTGCGCGTTGCCCTCGAATCCGCCGATGCCCGAGGCCAGCTTGTCCAACGCCTTTTCGCCGTTGTGGCCGAAGGGCGGGTGGCCCAGATCGTGCGCCAGGCAAGCGGTATCAACCACGTCCGGATCGCAGCCCAGCGCCGCCCCCAATTCGCGGCCCACCTGGGCCACTTCCAGGGAGTGGGTGAGCCGGTTGCGCACAAAGTCGTTCTGGTTCGGCGCGACCACCTGGGTTTTGGCGCTCAGCCGGCGCAACGCCGAGGAGTGCAGCACCCGAGCACGGTCGCGCTCAAAAGCAGTGCGATAGGACTTCTTGGCTGGCTCGGGCACCCACCGTTGCGAATCGGCGTCGGCATATCCGGGGATCTGAGTCATGTTACCTAGTCTAGTGACTTTTCGGGGGCTCGACGGTTATCCACGGCGAGCGCTTAGCCGCCGGAAATGTCCAACTCTGCCGCCTTGATCATTTCGCGGTGCGCATCGGACATCACGCGGTTATCCAGCCAGCCGTCAGGCACGTGGGTCTTCTTCGGGTGGCCAGCCCGTCCGCGGGTGCCTTCGGCGGCGTCCCCCGGGTACGGCAGGTCCAGATCCAGCTGATCGAGCAGCTCGCGCAGGACAGCCAAGGAAGGCACCTGGGCCAGCTGGGAGCGGATCTCGCCGCCGACCGGGTAGCCCTTGAAGTACCAGGCGATGTGCTTGCGGATATCGCGCATGCCCTTGCCCTCGTCCTCGAAGAACTCGGTGAGCAGCTGGCCGTGGCGGTACACGGTGTCAGCCACCTTGCGCACTCCCGGTCGGAAGCGGTCTGCCCGGCCTTCGAACGCGGCCTGCAGGTCGCCGAAAATCCAGGGGCGGCCCTGGCAGCCGCGTCCCACCATCACGCCGGCGGCGCCGGTCTGCTCAACCATGTTGATCGCATCCTCGGCGCTGAAGATATCGCCATTGCCCAGAACCGGCAGGTCGTCCATGGCCTCGCGCAAGGTGGTGATGGCGTCCCAGTCCGAATGCCCGGCGTAGTACTGGCCGGCGGTGCGGGCGTGCAGGGTCACGGCGGCGGCCCCGTGATCGCGGGCGATCTTGGCGGACTCCAGGTAGGTCAGGTGGTCCTTGTCGATGCCGGTGCGGATCTTCACGGTCAGCGGGATATCGCCCTTGGCGGCCTCGGAGGTCGCGGCTTCGATGATCGAGGTGAACAGATCGGTCTTCCATGGCAGGGCCGAACCGCCGCCCTTGCGGGTCACCTTGGGGACCGGGCAGCCGAAGTTCAAATCCACGTGATCGGCCAGGTTCTCGTCAACGACCATGCGCACCGCGGCGCGCACGGTGCCCGGGTCCACGCCGTAGATCTGGATGGATCGGATCTCTTCATCCGGGTCGTGCGAGATGATGCGCAAGGATTCCGGGTTGCGTTCCACCAGGGCGCGGGCCGTGACCATTTCGGTGACGAACAGCCCGCCGCCGTACTCGCGGCACAGCCGGCGGAAGGCGCGGTTGGTCACCCCGGCCATGGGTGCAAGAACCACCGGGGTATCGATGGTGAGCTTGCCCAGCTGCAGGGGTGGCAGCTTCAAGGTGGGGGTGTCATTCGGCGCATCAGTCAGGGTCGTCACCTATCTATTATTGCCGATTTCGCGCCGAAGGTAACTGAGATCTTCGTCAAGCCCCCAGCGCTACCGCCAAAATCACGGTGAGAACGACCACCAGCCACGGGGCGATCTTCCACACAGCCAGCAGCACAAAACCCAGCAGGGCCAGCACAAATGCCTGCGGACTGTGGATCGAGGTGGTGAACACCGGATCGTAGAGGGCGGCAGCCAGGATGCCTACTACCGCGGCATTCGCCCCGCGCATCATCGCCTGCCCCTTCGGCCAAGCGGCCAGGCGCGAAAAGAAGGGCAGCACCCCGGCGAGCAGCAGGAACCCGGGCAGGAAGACCGCCGCCAGCGCGATCGCCGCCCCGAGGATGGAACCTGCTCCCCCATGGGACAGCACTCCCAGATAAGAGGCGAAGGTGAACAGCGGGCCGGGCATGACCTGGGCCGCGCCGTAGCCGGTGAGGAACTGGTCCTCGGTGATCAGCCCGGGGTCGACCAGCTCGCTATGCAGCAGCGGAAGCACCACATGCCCGCCGCCGAAGACCAGCGCCCCCGACCGGTAGAACGCGTCGATCATCTGCAGCACCGGCTCCCCGGTGGCCGCGGCGATCAGCGGCAACCCCGCCAGCAGCAGGACGAAGATGCCCAGGCACCAGATCCCGACCGAGCGCTTGACCCCGATATCCAGGACGCCATCCAGCGCGCTGCCCGGTGCGCGGCAGAAGAAGTATCCGGCCACTGCCCCGGCCACGATGGCCAGCAGCTGGCCAGCCGCCCCGCCGATGAGCATCGCCGATCCGGCGGCCAGCACCGCGATCAGCGCTCGGGACTTATCCGGGGCCAGGGTTTTGGCCATGCCCATCACCGCTTGGGCCACGATCGCCACCGCGACAATCTTCAGCCCGGCGATCACAGAGGCTCCCAGCGGCGTGGTGAACATCGAAGCGCCGAAGGCGATCGCCGCCATGAGCACGGCGGAGGGCGGCGTGAAGGCCAGGAACGCGGCCAGCGCCCCGCGCCAACCGGCACGGTGCAGCCCCAATCCGAAGCCGACCTGGCTGGAAGCCGGACCGGGCAGGAATTGGCTCAGCGCCACCAATTGGGCGTACTGCGATTCATCAACCCAGCGGCGCTTGACCACCAGCTCGTCGCGGAAATACCCCAAGTGGGCCACCGGTCCGCCAAAGGAGGTGACTCCGAGCTTGAAGAAGGCGCGGAACACTTCTGTGGCCGTGCCGCGATGATCGTGCGCTGTATGCATGGATTCGAGCATAGGTCAGTAAAGCGAACAGCAGGTAAAGCAATGGGACCCGGAAAACCGGGTCCCATCACGTGCGGCAGCTTCTAGGCGTCGCTGGCCATGATGTGCGTGGTCGAAATGACCGTGGCCTGCTCAACGCCGGCCAGCGCATCAATCAGCGAAGCCAGGATGAACATGGACGAATCCACTTCCAGCTTCACCGGATACTGGTGGATCAGCATCGCGACCATATCGCGCACGGCTTCAGCCACGTGGTCATCGCTAAAGGCCGGGTTGTGGCCAACCAGCACATCCGAGGGAGCGTCCTCGCGCGCTGGAATGTAGCTGACCGCGAAGGCCAGCGGCACCCCGCCCTCGCGCTTGGGCTTATCGCGCAGCACCAGGGCCGCTTGGGCGCCGGTGTGCTCGTCGAGCAGCATGCGCTGGGCCGAGCCAACGGTCATCTGGGCTGGATCCCACTGCTCGTGGACCTTGTTGTAGAAGTCCATGACCAGCTTGGTCAGCTCGACGCTGCCCGTGGACAGTTCCTCGATCACCCGGTCGTTGGTGTCGAACACCGGTTCCGCCAAGGCGCCCGGCTCCAGGATCACATCGCGCGAGACCTGGATTTCGCCCAGCCCCAGCGCCTTGCAGAAACCTGCCGCCGCGGTGGCCGGATCGCCCGGGGTCACCGTGTAGCGGGCCTTGAGCTGCTGGGCCTGATCGGCCGGGATCTGCTGGCGCAGCTGCCGGACCAATGCGGTGCCCACGCCGGAGCGACGCTGCTCAGCAGCCACCTCGACGTAGAGCCACAAACGCTGCGGGTGCAGCGAGGAGGCGAAGACCACGCCGGCGCCGATAGCTACACCATCAACGCTGGCCACCAGCGTGCGGGAAAACGGCGCATCGCTGTTCTCGCGCAGCATGGTGCGGTCCTGGTGGGCCTGCGGCGAGCGCGGATCACCAAAAACCTGCAGCAGCTCCAGGTCATCCCCATTGCGCCAGGGCCGGAATTCCAGTTCGTTCATCGGGCTCTAGGCTCCGTTCAGACGCTCGGAAAGGTAGGCGGTGACCTGGTCCAGGGACACGCGTTCCTGGGCCATGGTGTCGCGCTCGCGAATGGTCACGGCCTGGTCGTCCAGGGTGTCGAAGTCCACGGTGATGCAGAACGGGGTGCCGATCTCATCCTGGCGGCGGTAGCGGCGGCCGATAGCTCCGGCATCATCGAAGTCGATGTTCCAGCGCTTGCGCAGCTCGTTGGCCAGCTCCTTGGCCTTCGGCGAGAGGTTCTCGTTGCGGCTCAGTGGCAGCACGGCGGCCTTGACCGGAGCCAGGCGCGGATCGAGCTTGAGCACGGTGCGCTTATCCACGCCGCCCTTGGTGTTCGGCGCCTCGTCCTCGGTGTAGGCATCCACCAAGAACGCCATCATCGAACGGGTCAGGCCGAAGGAAGGCTCGATCACGTATGGGGTGTAGCGTTCGCCGGTGGCCTGGTTGAAGTAGGTCAGCTCGGCGCCCGAAGCCTTGGCGTGGCTCGACAGGTCGTAGTCGGTGCGGTTGGCAACACCCATGAGCTCGCCCCATTCCGAGCCCTGGAAGCCGAAGCGGTATTCGAAGTCGATGGTGCCTGCCGAGTAGTGCGCACGGTCGTCTTCTGGCACGTCGAACTGGCGCAGGTTTTCTTCCTTGATACCCAGATCAAGGAACCATGCCCAGCAGTCCTTGACCCACTGGTCGAAGTACTTCGGTGCATCCTCTGGAGCGGTGAAGTACTCGATTTCCATCTGTTCGAACTCGCGGGTGCGGAAGATGAAGTTACCTGGGGTGATTTCGTTACGGAAGGCCTTGCCGACCTGGCCGATGCCGAATGGCGGCTTCTTGCGGCTGGCAGTGAGCACGTTGGCGAAGTTCACGAAGATGCCCTGAGCAGTCTCTGGGCGCATGAAGGCCATGCCGGATTCGGAATCCACTGGGCCCAGGAAGGTCTTCATCAAACCGGAGAACATCTGTGGCTCGGTGAACTGGCCCTTGGTGCCGCAGTCAGGGCAGGCAATCTCGCTCATGCCGTCCTTTGGCGCGCGGCCCTTCTTCGCTTCGAAGGCCTCGATCAGGTGGTCCTGACGGTGGCGCTTGTGGCACTGGATGCACTCAACCAGTGGGTCGGTGAAAGTAGCTACGTGTCCGGAAGCTTCCCAGACAGCCTTTGGCAGGATGATGGACGAGTCCAGGCCAACCATGTCTTCGCGGCCGCGGACAAAGTTCTGCCACCACTCGCGTTTGATGTTTTCCTTCAGTTCGGTACCGAGGGGTCCGTAATCCCATGCGGAACGGGAACCACCGTAAATTTCACCAGCCTGGAAAACGAAGCCTCGACGCTTTGCGAGGGAAATTACCTGATCTAGCTTGGACTGTGGCGCCATATCAACTCCAATGGAAATTACGAGGCCGCTGGTTGCGGTCCGTAGAAAAATACATACCGTTCAAGGGTATCGTTTCCAAGGCCGTGAGACTAAGCGGATGCGGGTAACGCGAAAGTGAACTTCCCCGCTCTTGCCCACATCGTCGCGCGGCTGGCCCAGTTATAGGGAAGAATAGGAGCCATGAGTGCCAACGAAGCTTTTGACCTAGAAATCCGCGACGAATCGATCCGCTTGGGCCAGCTGCTTAAACTGGCTTCCCTTGCCGAAGACGGCATCCACGCCAAGGAGCTCATTTCCGAAGGCGTTGTCACGGTCAATGGCGCAGTGGATACCCGCCGCGGGGCCCAGATCCGCCCCGGCGACGTCGTCTGCGTTAACGGCGAGTGCGTTAAAGTGACCTCCCAGCAGTAGTTACTCCTGCCCAAGCACCACTTTCTTGAGGAACGCATCGACGTCTTCAAGTTCTTCCATGCTGACCGAGTGCCCGATTTGCGGGTAGGTCTCGCTGGTCAGCTCGGCATGCTTGGACACCCATCCAAGCGTGAACGCGATCTTGTCCTGGGTAATCACCGGATCGGCGAGGTCCCTGCCCCAGAACAGCGGAATCGGGTTCTGCTGCAGTTTTTCGTCGTCGAAGATCTCTAGATCTCGCGGTTCAACAGCAAAGCCTGATAGGCCAACCACTGCGGTAATGGCCTCGCGCTGATATCGGGCCAAGGATGTTGCCATTGCCATCCCCTGCGAGAAACCCAGCAGCGTGATCGAGGAGTGCTGCTTGCTCAGCGGCTCCAGCAGCTGCCACAACGCAACAACGCTATGTGACACGGCTTCACTTGAATAGTCGATTTCCTGTGTGAGCGGGAACCAGCAGTATCCCGGGCCGGCCTGCAGCGGTGCGCGCACGGATAAGTAGGTGAACTCTTCGGCCAGGTAGCGCGATAGACCCATCAGGTCTTGTTCATTTGATCCATATCCATGCAGGAACACCAGCAACGGGGTGCCCAAGCGAGAATCGTCGTTGCGGGAGATGATGGCCACTGGCGCGGTCTCGGATGAAGTCATGTGCTCAAGATTAGCGAAAAGACATCGTCAAGGTTGGGCCTATTGCTCTATGTCCTTTGGCTAGTGAACGAAAAATCTTGTCATTCCATCGCGTGGATCACCACCTCTGCGGATGCACAGAAGTTCCCGCCCACTCGTCCTAGTGACTGAAAAACTTGTCAATATGAATTCGTCCGTGGAGTAGGGCCAATCGTCAGGCAGTTCAGCATCTACTGACTGAAAAAAATTTTCATTCAAGCCGACAGGAATTCTTGCAATCGGCATTCCGACGGTTTGAGGCCGCATGGATCTAAGGTCATCAGCTTCATCGCCGATACCAGTAAATGATTATGGGTGGTTGAAGTCCCTTAATGACTGAAAATTTTTGTCATTCAACGAATCACTATGGGTCCGCCAAATCAAGCGGAATTAAGTTTTGATTCCGGCTGTTCCGGATAGCTGAGAACCCGAAGCGTATCCGCATTGAGCCGGACTTGCGGGATTAGTGGCGGTTCAGGCCGCTGCGGACAGTGATCATTTATGTGATCCAGGTTGTCAACAACGTCAACGCTTTCCGGCGTGATGATGACGTGCAGCCCATGCGGCGTGAGCCAAGACCTCGTCCCGTCGGGCCTTGTATGGATTTTCCACCCCAGTGCGTGCTTGAACATCTGATGCTGCTTGCACAGCAGATGCATATTGTCGCGGTCAGTCTCTCCACCATGCGCCCAGTCATCAATATGATCCATTTCCGAAACGTCAGCAGGGCGCCGGCATCCGGGGAAACAACAGTGAACATCCCTGTGCCGCAGGAGGTCCTTCATTCCTTGCGTTGGAGTGTACTTCCTACGTTCAACATCAATTACCGCGCCGGTCCACGGATCAGTGAGGACCCGCTGGAATGATGGAGCGTCTTTCGCCAGCTCAAGCGCTAATCCAACAGGGATAGGCCCAACGCCTTCCAAATCAGCAAGGGCTTTGTTGGGATTCGCCAGCATTTCCAACGCTGGAATAGTGATCGATAAGCGAGGCTTCAGCGGCGAACCGTCGCTACCAGGCCAGCCATTGATCAAGGCATCCGCATACACGTCTGCCATCTGCTGCTCAAGAGTGCGTTCATCTTTTGGATCATGGTCTTGGCCCACCGTCCAACGAAGAGTGCTCATGATGGACTTGATGACGTCGGAACGGTGGGTCAGCTGGATGGTTCCCATACCGGAAGCGTCGTCGAACCAGTGCGTTACCTTACGCGCGGCCTCTGACTTGTTGCGGCGTTCCTGCGCTGATTCCGGATTCATCCGATCATGTTGCCTGCGTGCTTTCTGATAGACAGTGTCGTCGCTGGCAGTCTTTGCAAGCGGTAGCAAGAGATGCTCCATGATCTCGATTTGCTCTGGTGCCAAGTCCTGCGAGAACTTCACAATGTAGTGAGCCGCCTTGACCGTGATTTCCCCGGCGGCAAGTGCTATCAAAGTGTCATTGCAGACATGGCGCAAGCCCTTTGCATAGAACATGCGCTTGCCCACCATTTGCGGAGTTTCCCTCAGCGCAACCGCGGCCTCGGCCACAAAATTGGCATTGATCGTCTGATCAGAGCTGGGGTCTACACGATAGAATTCGGCACTCCGCTCAGCTTCGCGAACATCGTCCGGGTTGGAAGCGCGCAGCTCAGCAAGGTTATCTACGAAGCCCACTCCAATCTGCTCAACAGTATCCGCCAGTAAGGTGGACGTCATAGCGTCCAAGGAGCCATGGAGCTGCTGAATGGTCTTCAGACGTTCTAGTGCATCAGAAGCACTTTGCACCGGCCCCGCGTTAAACAGGTCTTCAGCTCGCTTCATGACCGGGCCATAAAAAATCTGATGCGAAAGATACTGCGAAAAGATGGAGTCTGGACGAGACTCCTTGCGAGTGCCCGGAGGGCTCAGCGGTAGACGATGTTCATCGTCATAATCTTCAGAATAATTTGGATTGCTCATATCTAATTTTCCCGCGAGCGTCCGACAAAATAGCCCGGAATCATACGGATTGTGGACAATGATCTCTGTTTTTTGCCCGAAAATTTCAGCCGAGAAAAAGGATGGTCTTCAAGCCTGCGCAGATTCGAAGACGCGAACAGCCACTTGATGTTGATTGCGATTTGATAAAAGTTCCAGGTTCAGCAAGTTCTATCAAATAAACCATGCTTGACTAGTAATAAGACCTATTTACCCAAACTAATGATTATTTCCCTGGCGATATTGCCAGGTGCCGACGAACGAAGGTGCAATGAGAAGCAGCGAGGTTAATTATGACTATGACAAGTCACTGCCAACCGATGAGGCCAGCTTTGGATATATAGAGGACGAATTTTCCACGAGTTCCGATCTTGTTGATGCCACATTCTCCGTGATGCCCATACTCTTAGGGTTGGTTGCCGTAGTTTTCGTCGCCGTCGTGATTTTCATTGTTTATGCCCAGGCACGGAATTCGCGCAAGATCAAAAGCGCGGGCCTGGATCCCATTACTTTCGAAACCGATTTGAAGACTAAATTGGCACAATCCAATCTATTGGCACCGAAGCAGTCGTTGGAAGCAAAGCTGGAGGAGCTAACGAGCCTGCGGTCCCGCGGCGTCATCTCGAACGATGAATATTTGCAGGCCCGCCAGGATCTGCTCAAAGGCTGGGGCGAGGGGTGAAGCAGATCATCCCCAAGACTGATTGACGGATAGTTACCATGGGGTAACAATGTAGATTGTGCCTAAAGATTTTGACCTTGAAACTCCCGAATCCGCAATAGAGTCGCTTCATCCTTGGCGTCGTTATGTCGCATTGGGTGACTCGTTCACCGAAGGAATCGGCGATCCCGATCCATCAAATCCCGGCCGGCACTTGGGCTGGGCCGATCGACTGGCTCAGGAGCTGAGCAGCACAGTTCCAGATTTCGCCTACGCAAACCTGGCAATCCGCGGCCGGCTGATCGGTCAGATCGTGGCCGAACAGGTTGCTCCTGCCATCGATTTGAAGCCGGACCTGATCTCCTTGTGCGCCGGTGGCAACGACGTGCTGCGGCCAGGCGGGGACCCGGATAAGATCGCCGACATTCTCGACGGCGCGGTATCGAAGCTCAGTTCCACGGGCGCGACGGTGCTGATCGTCACCGGCCCGGACATCCGCGATACGCCAGTGCTGGGAAGCATCCGCGGCAAGGTGGCCATCTACAACGAGAATATTCGCACCGTGGCTGCGCGATACGACGCGATTGTGGCCGACATGTGGGCGCTGCGCGAATTGCATCAGGCCCAGATGTGGGCGCCGGATCGCCTGCACTTCTCCCCCATGGGCCATCAGCGCATTGCCGCCATGGCGTTGGAATCCTTGAACGTGCCGCATTCGATCGACACCGAGGTCGCGCCGGTGGCAGATATCCGAAGCTGGCGCGAGGCGCGGATCGAAGACCTGCAGTGGGCTCGCGAGCACCTGGCGCCGTGGGTGCTGCGCCGGTTGCGCCACCAGTCCTCAGGCGATGGCATTACCCCCAAGCGCCCGTCGGCTGCGCCGTTCACCGCGCCGAAGCCCAATGATTCGCTGGGCGCCGGCGACAGCGCGCAGTAACCGGGCATCAGACAGCACGAAGGGACAGCGTCCACCGATCACTGGTGGGAGCTGTCCCTTCGCTTTATGCTTCTAGCGGCTGAAAACCCGGCTGCGCAAGACTCCGTCGAGCTGGCTGGCATCGGTCAGGAAGCCATCGTGGCCGATCGGCGAATCGATGTAATGCACCGAGGTGGGGGTCGCCAGGTTGGCTGCGAGCATCTCGGATTGCTCCGGGAAGTACAGACGGTCCGAGTTGACCGCGGCAACCACCACGTTGACCTTGTCCAGGCGCGCCAAGGCGACCTGCAGCGACTCGTAGCCGCGGGCCACATCGTGGCTCATCAGCGCCTCGGTCAGCACCAGGTAGCTGTTGGCATCAAAGCGGTTCACCAATTTGGTGGCCTGATGATCCAGGTAGCTTTCCACCTGGTAGCGGCCGCGCGGGCCGTCCAGCTGGCCTGTGGGCTGCTCGCCGGGCTGCGCGGTGCGCCCGAAGCGGGCCTCCAGCTCGGCTGCCGAGCGGTAGGTGATGTGCGCAAGGCGCCGAGCCAGGCCGAGCCCGGCATCCGGACGCGCTTCGCTGGTGTAGTAATCGCCGCCGTTGAAGTTAGGGTCCAGCCGGATGGACTGGGTCTGCACCTGGGCGAAGGCGATCTGTTCGGCCGTGGCTTGGGCGCAGGAGGCCATCACCACCAGGTTCTTGACCTTTTCGGGGAATTCGACCGCGTACTCCAAGGCTCGCGCGCCACCCATCGATCCGCCGATCACCGCATGCCAGGAGGTGATTCCCAGCAATTGCGCGAGGCGGGCCTCAAGGCGCACCGAATCCTTGATGGTGACGAACGGGAAGCGTGAGCCATAAGGCACGCCGTGCTCGTCGAGCGAGGACGGGCCGGTGGATCCATTGCAGCCGCCGACCATATTCACGGCCAGCACGAAGTACTTATCGGTGTCGATCGTGGCCCCGGGGCCGACAAATCCGTCCCACCAGCCAGCGCTGTGCGCGTCGCCTTGGGCAACATGGGCGTCGCCGGTCAGCGCGTGCATCACCAGCACGGCGTTGGACCGGTCGTCATCCAAGGTTCCCCAGGACTCATAGGCCAGCTCTACCTGCGGCAGGTAGCCGCCGAATTCGAAGTGGTGCTCACCGACGGCACTACGGCGCATCATGCCGTCTTGGCCGCCGGCGAGCTGTGGTTCTTCGGTAGTTGCAATGGATGCCATTCCTAAAGGGTTTCCTGCAATTCCTTGTTATCGCCGGCCGCGGAATCCAGGGCGGCAACAGCGTTGAAGCCCAGTTCCAAGTCGGCGAGGATGTCCTTGATGTTCTCCAGTCCGACGCTGATGCGGACCAGGCCGGGGCTCACGCCGGCGGCGATCTGATCGGCCTCGGAAAGCTGGGCGTGGGTGGTGGAGGCCGGGTGGATGGCCAGCGAGCGGACATCGCCGATGTTGGCCACGTGCGAGTGCAGCTCAAGCGCATTGACGAACGCCTGGCCGGCGGCCGCGCCTCCGGCCAGTTCGAAAGCGATAATCGATCCGGCGCCGTGCTCGCTGTACTTCTTCGCGCGCTCGAACCATGGCGAGGAGGCCAGGCCCGCGTAGGCGACCTTCTGCACTTCGGCGCGGGCTTCGAGCCAGCTGGCTACCTCGCGCGCATTTTCGCCGTGGCGCTCGATGCGCAGGGACAGGGTTTCCAGCCCCTGGGCGATCAGGAAGGCGTTGAATGGCGAGACTGCGGAGCCCAGGTCGCGCAGCAGCTGCACGCGCGCCTTGAGGATGTAGGCCAGGTTGGCGCCGAGGATGCCGTCCACGCCCAGATCGCGGGCGAAGACCAGGCCGTTGTAGGACTCATCCGGGGTATTGAAGCCCGGGAACCGCTGCGGGTCCTTGGCGAAGTCGAAGTTGCCCGAGTCCACGATCACCCCGGCGATCGCGTTGCCGTGGCCGCCGAGGAACTTGGTGGCCGAGTGGATCACGATGTCGGCGCCGAATTCGATCGGGCGAATCAGGTACGGGGTGGCCAGGGTGTTGTCCACCAGCAGCGGCACGCCGTTTTCATGGGCGATCTTGGCGACTTCCTCGATGTCCAGCACGTCTTGGCGCGGGTTGGAAATGGTTTCGCCGAAGAACGCCTTGGTGTTCGGGCGGACCGCGTCGCGCCAGTCCTGCAAGTTATCCGGATCGGCCACGAAGGTGACTTCGATGCCCAGGCGCTTGAGGGTGTGCTTGAGCAGGTTCTGGGTTCCGCCGTACAGGCTGGGGCTGGCCACCAGGTGGTCGCCAGCCTCGGCGAGGTTCAGGATGGCGAAGGTGGTGGCGGCCTGGCCCGAGGAGAGCAGCAGCGCTCCCACTCCGCCTTCCAGATCGGCGATCCGGGTTTCCACCGCGTCGGTGGTCGGGTTGCCGATGCGGGTGTAGATCGGTTCCAGTTCCTGCAGGGCGAAGCGGGCGGCGGCGCTTTGTGCCGTCGGGAAGACGAAAGATGTGGTCTGGAAAATCGGCAGCGCGCGTGCGCCGGTGGTCGGATCCGGGGTCTGGCCGGAGTGGATCTGACGGGTTTCAAATGACCAGTTGTTGCTCATGGTTTCCTCCAAATAGCGTTTCATGACTATGGGGGTAGACCACTGAGAAGACACCGACAGGAAGCACCTCATCAAGAAGTCTTCCAGGGTTACCCGCGCTTGTCCTTAGCCGCCTTGTGCAGCTAAGGGCCAGGTCTTCACCCGGGGCACCCCACCGCGGTTGGAGGGTTGCCGCCCAGTAAGCCGGGGCTTGTTACTGGGACTCATGACCTGTTTCCAGTGTGCCCGAAAACCGAAGATCTTTGCAATGCGAGCGCCCTGAAATGGTCGCAATCGGTCATATTTCACATACTTCGCCCTTTTGCCGCAGAGAATTCGATTCAGCAAAAAAGATTAGGGTCGCCTAAGTAGAGACTGCGGTCACATGTTGCCATGATGGCTTCATGATGAGGCTAGATCACGTTAGTTATGCCTGTGGCCCGGATGGGCTGCTGCCAACCGCGCAAAGAATCTCCGAGTCGCTCGGCTTGGAGTTCGTCAAGGGAGGCGTGCATCCGAGGTTCGGGACGCGCAATGTCATCTTCCCGCTCGAGCATGGACAGTATCTGGAAGTCGTTGAGGTGCTGAACCACCCGGCCAGCGACAAGGCCCCCTTCGGCCAAGCGGTGCGGGCTCGTTCGGAGCTCGGCGGCGGCTGGATGGGCTGGTGTGTTTCGGTGGACGATCTATCCAGCGCCGAAGACCGGCTGGGCCGCAAGGCGGTTCCGGGCAACCGCAAGTTCCCCGATGGCCGCGAGCTGACCTGGCAGCAGATCGGCATCAAGGGCCTGATCGCCGACCCGCAGTGCCCGTACCTGATCTCCTGGGACGAGGAAGCCAAGGACCTGCATCCGTCCAAAGCCTTGGAGCCGGCCGGGGCGATCAGCGAGATCACCATTGCCGGTTCCCGCGATCGGGTGCTGGAGTGGCTGGGGCAGCCGGAAAACGTGCACCTGGGGGCAGTGACCATGGCCTACCAGGCGCCCAATGGCACTCCGGGCATCATGTCGGTGACCTTCGAAACCGAGAACGGCCCAGTGGTGTTGTAGTACATTGGCAGGTGGGGACAATGGCGTCCCCACCTTTCATTTTTATGCGCCGGCATCCAGGCGCTTGCCCAGGGCGAGGATCTGAAGATCGGTGAAGCCAAGCCGCTCGTAGAAGCCGCGCACCGAGGTATTCTCGCTGCGCACCATCAGCTGCACCTTGGGCACCCCACGCTCGGTGAGCCAGTTGCAGGCGGCGTCCACCATCGTGGCGCCCAGCCCGGAGCCCTGCCTCTGCGGGTCCACCGCCACGTAATACAGCCAGCCGCGGTGCCCGTCATGGCCGGCCATCACGGTGGCCAGAACTTGTCCGTCTTCGATCATGGCCAGCACCGTGGAGGTGGGGGTTTCCAAAGCGCGCCTGGCATCGGCGTAGGGATCATTCCAGGGCCGGGTCAACCCGGTGTTTTCCCACAGCGCCACAGCATCGGGAATCTGTTCTTCAGCCAGCTCGCAAATCTGCATTCTTGCAGTTTATCCGCGTTAGCCACCGATCCCGATCGCCGGGCCGATCAGCGCATATCCGACAAATCCGATGGCATCAAGCAGGAAGTGCGCGATCACCAGCGGCATCACCCGACCGTACTTGTGGTAGACCCAGCCGAAGACCACGCCCATGAGCATATTGCCGATCATCGGCCCCACCCCCTGATAGAGGTGGTAGCTGCCGCGGATCACGGCCGAACTGATGATCGTGGTCCACAATCCCAGCTGCAGTTTTTTGGCGTAGCTGAACAGGAAGCCGAGCATCAGCACTTCCTCGAGCACCGCATGGCGCACCGCCGAGAGCAGCAGCACCGGAACGCTCCACCAATAGTCCCCCAGATTGGCCGCAGACAGCGCCGTGGTGATGCCCAGCGCGCGGCCAGCCGCGTATACGCCAAGGGTGCCAAGCCCCATGGCCAGGAAAAGCCCTGTGCCGGCCAGGGCGTCGCGGCCAGGTTTGCGCAGGTCAAAACCGATCTCGCGTGCGCCGATGCCCAGGCTGCGCTTCATCAGATACAGGGCCAGCGCCACCGGCACCAGCGCAAAAAGGATATCCAGCAGCTGGTAGGACAGGTCGAAGAATTCGCGGGTGCTCAGCTGGTTGTTCAGCGATGTGGTCTGTTCGCGCAGCGGACCCCGCGTGGCCTTGTCGGCAAAACTCATGATCGAATAGATCGTGCTCTGTCCCAGCGACAGGGCAAGGACCAGGGCGATCTCGAACTTCAGGATCTTGGCATTCACGTTCTCGATCATAGGCTGATCAGGCTGTGTGCGGGCTTTGGTAGCCTGAAGGTAGCGAATTAAAGGAGCATCTGTGTCCCGTCCTGCCACGGAAGAAGAACTGTCGATCGCCCGCCGATTGCGCCCCGATCTTTCCTGGGAGCACGCGTCGGTCAACGAGGGCGGACAGTTCCACAAGGTGGTGATCGCCAATCCGGACTCGGTGATCCGCATGGCTCGCACCATCGACGCCACCGAAGAAATGCCGCGCTCGATCAAGCTGCTTGAGCTCGTGTCCGATCAGTTGGACTACCAGATCCCGGTGGCGACCTCGCAGATCCAGACGGTGGACTCCCTGGGCTCGGTAGCCATGTCCTTCATCCCGGGCAGCGCCCATGAACCGCACTACGGGGACCCCAAAATCTTGGGCAAGCTGGTCAGCGACCTGGCCCAGGTCGAGCTTGAACCGCTGCGCGAGCACCTGGCCTCCCCTTTTGCCTTCCGCGGCTCGTGGACCGATGAGCGCCAACAGCAGTGTTTTGATGCTTTGCCTGAAGAATTGCGCGGCCCGGCCAGCAGCCTGTGGGCGCAACTCGATGAGTTGGCGCAGGTGCCGCCGAGCCTGGTCCATGGAGATCTGGCCGGGCACAATATGCACTGGGTGGATGAAGAGCTGATCGGCATCCTGGACTGGGATCTGGCCGCCGCCTGGGATCCGGCGCTGAACACCGCGTACTTGAGCCTGTGGCACGGGCTGGAGATGGTGGATTTGATTGCGCCGAGCCCTGATGAAGCGCATCGGGCGAAGATCTGGCTCGGGCTGATGAGCCTTGAGCGGCTTTCGGATACCCTCTCGCGCACCGATGACCCAAGGATCGATAAGCTGTTGCGCAAGATCGGGCCGCGGATTGAGAATGCCGCGCAGGCTGTGGGGAGCTGAACATTGCGAAGTAGGTCCGTGGTGCCAGCCGCTTTGCTGGCGATGGTTTCCCTTTGCCTTGGCGGATGCTCCGCCAATGATGTTCAGGCTTCAGCCGGCGCCCTGCACCAGGAGCATGTATTGGTATCCATTGGAACTGAGGTGGATCAGCCGAATCAAGAGCTATCGTTGGGTTTCCCACTGAACGGCGGACAGTATTCTCTGGCCATGCAATGTTGTGGTGAGGATACGTCGTCCACCATTAAATGGACAAGTAGCGATCGCTCGGACCACGGGGAAATCAATGTTCCCTGCTCGGCCGACGGAAACGTGGTCCACCAGGAGATTTCGCTGGGCGGGTATTCACGATCGCTTAGCTTTGATGTTTCGGGACTGCAGGGGCAGCTATTGCAGGTATCGGTGGCTGGGTTCACTGGACCATAGATAGTAATTGAATACCTGCCAGGTACAGCAAAGGCCCATCCAAGCTCGAAGCGTGGATGGGCCTATGTGCGGTTTAGCTCAGTGCTGCGATTGCTGCATCGTAGTCTGGCTCGGTGGTGATCTCAGGAACTACCTGGGTGTAGGTCACCTTGCCGGTCTCGTCCAAGACGATGACCGAGCGCGCCAGCAGGCCGGCCAGCGGTCCGTCGATCTGGGTGACGCCGTAGTCCGAACCGAAGTCCGAGCGGAAGACCGAAGCCGCGGTGACGTTCTCGATATCCTCGGCACCGCAGAAGCGGCCCAGTGCGAATGGAAGGTCAGCGGATACGCACACGACGGTGGTGTTCTCCAGGCCGGCAGCCAGTTCGTTGAAGCGGCGAACGCTGGCAGCGCACACGCCGGTATCAACCGATGGGAAGATGTTCAGGACAACGCGGCGGCCAGCCAGCGATTCGCTGGTGACATCTGCAAGGCCGGTGTCGGTGAGGGTGAATGATGGAGCCTGCGAGCCTACGGCTGGCAGTTCACCAATGGTCTGTACGGGAGTTCCCTTAAAAGCAGTATTAGCCATGGTTCTTGTCTATCACGAATGGCTAATTGACTGCCAGATTTTAGGCGAACCGACCGGAACAAGTCGAAGGTTGACGAGCTCGTGGAATACTTACCACCATGAGCGTGAGCAAGGACTACGATTCCTACGCAGCCAAGGTGAAAAACCTGACTTTGGCCGGCACTGATCTTGAATCGGCAGCGCGTTTTGTCGACATGTTGTGTCCGCGCGGTTCAAACATTCTCGACATCGGCTGCGGCATCGGCAATGCGGTCAATGCACTGCGCCAGCGTGGACATCAGGCATTCGGCATCGATCCAACTCCGCAGGTTCTAGAGGTCGCCGGTGAGCTATTTGACGATACATGGTTTAGGCAGCTTGGTGCTGGGGAGCTGAACTCGGAAAGTCTTCATGAGTGCGGGCTACCGACCAATTTTGAAGCCATCGTGCTCTCTGGAAATGTACCGGCGTTCTTGCTTGAAGAAGAATTCGCAGGATTGCTACTTGTGGCCCGTAACCTGCTCAAGGAGTCTGGTGCCCTAGTCATCGGGACAACTGCGGGCGCCCGTGGTGGCACGGAACAACAAGACAACTTACTCGACGGATCAGATTTACAGCTCATTGGCCGTTTCTCCGATTGGCACTTGTCACCCTATGATTCCTCAGCCGATTGGTCTGTCAGCGTGTACACAAAAAGCCAGAAGAGAAATGGGTTCGATAAGCGGGATGGCATCTTCATTTTGCCTACCTGAGTCATCTTGCAGGTGATGCGGCGCCGATATGATTGATGCCATGCGATGGATAGACAAGTGGTTCGATGAGAGCGATTGGACACGAGATCCAGAGCTGGATACTTTCCGGGACTCGGTCTGGGAGCTCACTCTCGATGGTCAAGCCCGTGGGTGGCTGACTACTTCGGTGAGCATAATGCGCTCTTTCCCCTTCTTATGGGAGAAACAAGAGTGCCTTTGGTGGCAGACCCATTGGGCGGACGGTCAGCACGATCTTGTCGAGGAAGACTATGGACCGGGCTGGTACACCGCGAATGAGCTTCGAGATGGTTACGTATTAGTTGACGACCCAAAAACGCAAGCCGAAGCCAGATTTGATGCAAACCCCATGACGGGCGCAGAACGAGCCCGACTGTGGAAGAAGCTGGATCATGGCTCAAATGGTTAATGCCGTCCACGCCAGCTCTCTTTGAATCAGCCTCGCCGCACCAGCTGTCCCGCGCGGTACACGCTGTGGGTCAGGTTCATCCCGGGACGGTAGGCCAGGTGGGCCGCTGCCGGCGCATCAAGAACGTGCAGGTCTGCGCGCTTGCCGACTTCGATGGACCCGACGTGGTCCTGGACGCCGAGTGCCAGTGCTCCCCCATAGGTCGCTGCTTCGATGGCCTCGGCCAAGGTCAGGTTCATCTGCAGCACCGCGGTGGCCACGCAGAAGTTCATATTGCTCGTGTAGCTGGTGCCGGGATTGCAGTTGCTGGCCAGCGCGATCGGTACTCCGGCGTCCAAGAGCTCTCGACCTGGTGCCAGAGGCTGACGGGTGGATAGGTCGCACGCCGGCAGGCAGGTGGCGACGGTTCCAGGCTTTCCGGCTCTTCCCGCCCGGTCCCAGTGGCCCCAGCTTCCGGCGAGCGCCTGGATGTCTGAATCGTCAAGGTAGTTGACGTGGTCCACCGAGTGGCTGCCGAATTCAACTGCCAGCTTTACGCCCGGACCTGGGCCCAATTGGTTGCCATGGACTTTGGTAGCGATCCCGCGGCTTTGGGCAGCGTGCAGTACACGACGGGTTTGCTCTTCATTGAAGGCGCCGCGCTCGCAAAAAACGTCGACGAAGTCGATGTGCTCGGCTACCGCTTCGAGCATGGGGCCTGCGACAAGTTCGGTATATTGATCGGCGTCGAAACCGGAAGGGACCAGGTGCGCTCCGAGGAAGGTCAGGGTATCCACCAGCGGGCGGCCTAGCTGCGCGTGGCGCAGTTCTTCGGCCAGCTCCAGGCCATAGCCGGTTTTGGTTTCCATCCAGGTGGTCCCCATGGACAGGGCTTCGGCGCGGCGGGCGGAGATGAGATCGGCGAGCTGCTGATCGCCCAGGCTCCTGGTGGCTGAGGTGGTCACCGCGATGCCGCCGGCAGCATAGGATTGGCCAGCCATGCGGGCGACGAATTCCTCGGCGCGGTCGCCGCCAAAAATCAGGTGGCTGTGCGAGTCGACCCAGCCCGGGAGCACGCTGAGCCCCGAAAGGTCGGTGACGGTATCGGCCTGCGGGGCATCGGCTGCTGGACCGATCCAGGCGATCTTATCTTCCTCGATGAGCACCGCGGCATTTTCCAGCACGCGTCCGGCAGCATCAACGGTGGATAGTTGCGCGATATTCGCCAGGAGTGTTGTAGCCATGTTCCGAGCCTACTTCCCCGGCCCGCGCAGGTCTGCGTGCAGCATCGATTCAGATCCGGGATTTCAGACAGCACGAGGGCCCCGGAAAAATTCCGGGACCCTCGATGTGCCTGGAGCTTGCCGCTACCCCTTGGTGGCACCTGCCAGCAGGCCACGGACGAAGTAGCGCTGCAGGGCGAAGAAGACCACCAGCGGAATGATCATCGAGATGAAGGCACCGGCGGTGAGCAGTTCCCAGGATTGCCCGTAGGTTCCCGACAGATCCTGCAGCGCCTTGGTGATCGGCAGGCCGCCGCCGGAGGTGAATACCGTGGCGACCAGCAGGTCATTCCACACCCAGAGGAACTGGAAAATGCCAAAGGAGGCGATCGCCGGCATCGAAAGCGGAAGGACGATTTTCGAGAAGATCTTGCCATGCCCGGCACCGTCCACGCGGGCCGCCTCGATCACTTCGTCGGGAATCTCCGAGATGAAGTTGTGCAGCATGAAGATCGCCAGCGGCAAAGCGAAGATCGTGTGCGCGATCCATACCTTCGCATAGGCCCCATCCAGCCCGTTGACGCCAAGGCCAGGCAGGATATACAGCCCGCCGACTTTCAGGCCATCGGAGAAGAGCTGGAGCAAGGGAACCAGGGCCATCTGGATCGGCACGATCTGCAGGGCGAATACCAGCACGAAGAGCGTGTTGCGGCCCTTGAAGTTGATCCAGGCGAAGGCGTAGGCGGCGAGGCTGGCGATGATGATCGGCACGATCGCCGCCGGAATGGTGATCACCAGCGAGTTCAGGAACGCCTTGGATAATGGCAGGCTGTCTCCCGAGGAGAAGGCCTGCACGTAGTTATCCAGCGTGAAGGACGGGTTGGACAGCGCGGTCCACCAGCCCGAGCTCTTGATGTCATCGGCCTGCCTGAAGGAGGAGACAAAGAGGCCGAAGGTCGGAATGGTCCAGATGGCGGCGATGATGAAAGCCGCCGCCGTGGCCCCGCGCGAAGTGGTGGCTTTGCGCAGCTTCCCGCTGGTTTTTTCGGTGGCCCGCATCAGGCGGCGAGAGGATTCGCTGACGGCGCTCATCGGATTCCCCTTTGCTTCTTATGCTGTCGCACGTTGTAGATGATGATCGGCAGCACCAGGATGAACAGGATGACCGCCAGGGCCGAGCTGTAGCCGGTGCGTGCGCCGAGCTGGAATTGGCGGACCATTTCGAAGGCCAGCACGGTGGTATCGGAGCGGCCGCCGGTCATCGATGAGACGATGTCGAAGACCTTGAGCGAGGCGATGGAAATGGTGGTGAGCACCACGACCACCGAGGAGCGGATCCCCGGCAGGGTGACGTTGGCGAAGCGCTGCCATGGGCTGGCACCGTCCAGGGCGGCGGCTTCGAGCTGTTCGGCCGGCACGCCCTTGATCGCCGCGGAGAGGATGACCATGGCGAACCCCGCCTGGGTCCAGATCAGGATGACCACCAGGAACAGGGTGTTCCATGGTTCCAGTCCGAGCCAGTCCACGGGCTTGGCGCCGAAGGCGGTGATGATCGCGTTCAATACGCCGATCTGTTCGCCCTGGCGGGTGTCGTAGAAGAACTTGAAGATGATCGAGGCGCCCACGAAGGAAATGGCCATGGGCATGAAGACCAGGAGCTTGAAGAACTTCTCGCCGCGGGACTTGTCGATGAAGACCGCATAGGCCAGGCCGATGATGGTGGACACCACGGGGGCCACGAGCACCCACACCAGGGTGTTGAGCAGGGCGGTGACGCCATCGGGGCTGGTGAAGACCCAGATGAAGTTGCCCAGCCCGACAAATCCGGACCCGTCGTTGGCCATGAACGCGCTGATCGCGGTCCTGATCGTGGGGTAGATCAGGCCGATGGCCAGCAGGAGCAGTGCGGGGGCCAGGAAGCCGCTCAGCTGCAGCAGCGAACCGGCGCCTTCGCGCGATCGGCGGTCGGCGAGGTATAGCAGGGCTCCGAGCACCGCGGCGATCCCGGCCACCCACATCACCGAGTTGTACAGTCCCAGGGCCAGGAGAATGGCCACGGGAACGAGGACCGCGGCCAGCAGGCGCAGCACGGTGAATGCGCGGCCGCCCCTGGTGGCGGCTTCCACGAAGGCGAGGATGAGCGCGATCAGGATGGCGAAGGCCACCAGGATGATCGGCACCTGGATCAGCGGCGGCACCCCGGCCAGCCACTGGAAGAATTCAGACATGGTTCAAGCTCCTGTCATCACGCCAACGGCCGGGAGGCCCGGCCGTTGGCGATGTGCGAGGTGGTGGCTAGGAGTCGTATCCGGACTGGATATTTTCCAGTACTTCCTTGGTTGGCTTGCCGTCGATCCAGTCGACCAGGCCCTTCCAGAAGGAGTCGGAGCCCACGCTCTTTGGCATCAGGTCCGAGCCGTCGAAGCGGAAGGTGGTGTTCGGATCCTGCAGCAGCTCCACCGCGGAGCGCAAAAGGTCGCTGCTGGCGTTCTTCGGATCCAGGCCGGAGTTCGCCGAGATCACGCCGCCGAGGCTGACGCGGCTGTTGGCCCAATCGGCGCTGGCCAGGTATTCCTGGACTTTGGCGGTGTCCTCGTCATTGGAGAAGGCCGCGACGAATTCGCCGCCGCCGACCACGGATACCGGGTCATCGGCCTTGGCTGGCGGGGCGACGAAGGCCCAGACATCTCCGTCGGGAGCCACGGTGGCCTTCTCGCCGTCGGCGTTCTTGGCATCAAGGACGTAGCCTTCGAGGAAGGAGGCCTGGTGGGTCAGCGGGCAGGTGCCCTTGGCGACCGCGGTTCCCACATCGCCGAAGGCGGTGGCGTTGATCGACTTCACGTCGCCGTATCCGGCGTTGACCTGTTCTGGGTCGAGCAGGATCTTTCCTACGGATTCGAAAGCGCTGGTAATTTCTGGCGAGGTGAATTCCAGATCGCCGGCAACCCACTTGTCGTAGGCGTCGGTTCCGGCCTGGCGCAACACGGCGTCCTCGATCCAGTCCGTGCCCGGCCACCCCGAGGCCTCGCCGGAAGCGAATCCAGCGCACCAGGCAGGTTCATTGGTCTTCTTGGAGATCTCGGTGCCCAGGTTGGTCATCTCGTCCCAGGTCTTCGGCACGCTCACGCCCCACTGATCGAACTGCTTGGGCGAGTACCAGATGTAGCCCTTGACGCTGGCCATCAATGGCACGCCGTACTGCACGCCATCGACCTTGCCGTAGTTCTGCCAGTCTTCGGACCAGTTGCTCGACAGCTGGCTCTGCACCGCATCGGGGAGCTTTTGCACCTTGCCCTGGGCCACGGTGGCCTGCAGCAGGCCGGGCTGCGGGAAGACCGCCAAGTCCGGGGTGTCGCCGCCCTGGACCTTGATGCCGATCTGCGATTCGAAGTTCTTATCTCCCGTGTAGCGGATCTTGATGTCGTTTTCCTCGGACCACTTGGCCCAGGACTTCTCCAGCAGTTCCGCTTCGATGCCGGTGACCGGGCCGTAGATGTCCACGACGCCGTCGGCCTGGCCTACCTGGGCTTCGCCGCCGCCGGAAGCGTTGGGGTCATTGGGGTCCGCTCCCCCGGAGCAGCCGGCCAAAAGCAGGCTGATTGCCGCCACTGAGATCACCGGCGCGAGCTTCAGCCCGCGTTTTGCTTTCTTCATGATGCCCTCCACGTTGAGTAGTACCCGGCCGGCTTCGGTGGCCTGGCACGAATGATCCCTCCAATAGTGACGCAGATCATCGACGCGCGTCAACACTTAGCGGCGAACCCCCCGGATAAATTACCGCCGCAGCTCAGCGCGGGGCCGGGCCAGAACTGTCCCGCACCATCATCTGCGGGGTGATCAGTTCCTGCACCGCATCCGTGGTCCGGCCCTCGATTTGCTGCACCAGTGCATCCACCGCCGCATGGGAAATCCGCTCCCCCGACGGGGCCACGGTAGTCAGGGCCGGGGCGACCATCTCAGCGGAACGATCTCCCACGCCCAGGGCGATCACCGAAAGATCCTCGGGGATCCGCAGCGAGGCCATGCCGGCGGCGTTGACGAAGCCGGCGGTGGCGAACTCCTTCAGGGCCAGCACCGCGGTAGGCCGCGGATCCATCGCCAGGTAGATCTCCAGCGCCTCGCGGCCGCCGCGGGCATTATTCTCCACCGGGACTTCCTGCATGCGCAGGCCGCGGCCGGCCACCGCATCGCCGATCGCGCGGGCCGTGCGGATGGCCGGGCCGTTGCCGGCCTTCTGGTCCTGGACCGACACGTTGATGTACATGAGCGAGTGGTGGCCGCGATCGGCCAGGTAGTCCACGGCGATGCGCCCGGCTTCGGCGAAATCATTGTCCACGTAGGACAGGTCCTCGCTGTCATCGGGGCGGCCGATGGAGGCGAAGGGGATGTTGGCCCGGCGCAGCACGTCAAAGCGCGGATCGTTGATCGACACTTCCATGAGCAGCACGCCGGCCACGAGCTTCTGGCCGACCAGGCTTTCGAGCCCCATCACATCGGTCATCGGGTTGGACCAGAGCAGCATGTGGTAGCCCAGCGCCCGGGCGCGCTCCATGGCGGCAGTGACGTACTCGAATTCGGTGGAGGAATAGCCGTCCACGCTGGTGGGGAAATGCAGGGCGAGGATGCCGCGGCGCGACCCGGCCAGGCCCTGGGCAAAGGCATCGGGGGTGTAATTCAGCTCCCGCATTGCCGACAGTACCTTGGCCTTGGTTGCATCGGAGATCGTGCGCCGGCCGCTGATCACGTAGGACACGGTGCTGGGGGAAACGCCGGCCAAGCGCGCCACGTCATCCCTTGTCGCCATGAGTCCTCCGCCTTTGGTTATGCCAACTCGTAGTTCCTATTGAAACACGAGCACCGGCCGGCGGTTCGGTCAGCAGCTTGCGACAAAGGCCTGCACGCAGGCCTCGATATCCTCTGCCGAGTGGGCCGCGGAAAGCTGCACGCGGATGCGCGCGGCGCCCTTGGGCACCACCGGGTAGCTGAAGGCGGTGACAAATACGCCGCGTTCGAGCATCTTGGCCGCCACCTCGGTGGCCTTGATGGCATCGCCGAACATGACCGGGATGATCGCGTGTTCCCCGTCGAGCAATTCGAAGCCTTCTTCGCTCATCCGGCGGCGGAAGTGCGCGGCGTTTTCGAAGAGCTTCACGCGCAGGTCATTGGAGTCGACTACGAGGTCCAGGGCCTTGAGCGTGGCGGCCACGATCGATGGGGCCAGCGAGTTGGAGAACAGGTAGGGGCGGGCCTTCTGGCGCAGCATCGCCACGATCTCGCCGCGGCCTGAAACGTAGCCGCCGGAGGCTCCGCCCAAGGCCTTGCCGAAGGTTCCGGTGTAGATGTCCACGCGGTCCGAGACCCCTGCATGCTCCGGGGTTCCGGCGCCGGTGGCGCCCATGAAGCCCACGGCGTGCGAGTCATCCACCATGACCAGCGCGCCATACCTGTCGGCCAGATCGCAGATGGCTTCCAGAGGCGCGAGGTAGCCGTCCATGGAGAAGACGCCATCGGTGACGATGATGGTGCGGCGTGCTCCGGCCCCGTCGTTCAGCTGCGCTGCGGCCTGCAGCTGGGCTTCCAGATCGGCCATGTCCTGGTTGGCGTAGCGGAAGCGGGCGGCCTTGGACAGGCGGATGCCGTCGATGATCGATGCGTGGTTCAGCGCGTCGGAGATGATGGCATCTTCCTTGCCGAACAGGGACTCGAAGACCCCGCCGTTGGCATCAAAGCAGCTGGAGAACAAGATGGTGTCCTCGGTGCCCAGGAACTTGGACAGCTTGGCTTCCAGCTCCAGGTGCGTATCCTGGGTGCCGCAGATGAAGCGGACCGAGGCCATGCCAAAGCCACGGTCATCCATGGCCGACTTCGCGGCGTCGATGATCTGCCGGTTATCGGCCAGGCCCAGGTAGTTGTTGGCGCAGAAGTTCAAGACCTTGCGGGCGTCGGTGCCCAGCGAGCCGGCCATGATGGAAGCGGACTGCGCCGAATCGATATGGCGTTCGGCCTTGAACAGGCCGGAGGTCTTCAGCTCGTCGAGTTCAGCGGCCAGCTGGTCCTTGAGATCGGTGTACATGGGGATTGCTCCTTGTTGGTGCGGGAAATTCTTAGCTTGCGAAAACGGTCCAGTCGAGCACGACCTTGCCGCCGTGGCCGCCGCGGGCCGCTTCAAAGCCCTGCTGCCATTGCGTGGCCGGCAAGAAGTCGGTGACCACCGAGGAGATGCGTTCGCGCATGACATCCGAGCTGGTGAGCATGGCGCTCATGGCGTACCAGGTCTCGAACATTTCGCGGCCGTAGATGCCCTTGAGGGTGAGCATGTGGGTGACCACTTTGCCCCAGTTGATATCGATGGAGGAGCTTGGCAGGCCGAGCATGCAGATCTTGCCGCCGTGGTTCATGTTCTCGATCATCTCCGGCAGGGCGCTGGAGTGTCCGGACATTTCCATGCCGTAGTCGAAGCCTTCGACCATGCCCAAGTCGCGCTGTGCCTGCTTGATCCGGGTGGTCCCGACATTCACTGCCAGGTCCACGCCCATGGTCTTGGCCAGTTCCAGGCGCTGATCGGAAATATCGGTGATCGCGACCTTGCGGGCGCCCACGTGGCGGGCGACGGCGGCGGCCATCAAACCAATCGGCCCGGCGCCGGTGATCAGCACGTCTTCGCCGACCATCGGGAATTGCAAGGCGGTGTGCACCGCATTGCCGAAGGGGTCGAAGATCGCGCCGAGCAGCGGGGTGATGCGTTCGTCGCGGTGGATGTACACGTTGCTTTCGGGGATCACCACGAATTCGGCGAAGGCGCCGTCGCGCTGGACGCCGACCGAATCGACGTTGATGCACATCTGCTTGCGCCCGGCCCGGCAGTTGCGGCAGATTCCGCAGACCACGTGGCCTTCGCCGGAAACCCGGTCGCCGACCTTGACTCCGTGGACGAAGGATCCGATCTCCACGACTTCGCCATAGAACTCGTGCCCCGGGACCAGCGGGGTGTTGATCATGGCTTTGGCCGCGTCATCGTAGGCCTCGATGTGCAGGTCGGTTCCGCAGATTCCGGTGGTCATGACGCGGATTTTCACGTCGTGCACGCCGACCTCTGGTTCCGGGCGGTCCACGAGTTCCAGTCCCGCGTGCGGCCCGGACTTGTACAGTGCTTTCATGCGTGATCCTTTGCAGATGGCCGTCGGTTCACACACGACGGACTGTGTTGCTTCCAGTGTGGCACCAGATCCGAGGGGAAAACATATTAGAAGAAGTACGATTTACTGATCTATTGATTTAGCATTTACTTCATGGAATTACATCAGCTGCGGATCCTGCGAGAACTCGCGGATTTAGGCAGCGTCAACGCGGTGGCGAAGGCGCTTTTCGTCTCCCCCTCGGCTGTTTCCCAGCACTTGGCTCAATTGCAGCGGGGGTTCTCCGCGCCCCTGACCCAGAAGGAAGGCCGGCGACTGGTGCTGACTTCCGAAGGCAAATTGCTCGCTTCGGCGGCGGCGTCGGTGGCTTCCACCCTGGCTGAAGCCTCGGCAAGAATCCGCACCGTGGAGCAGGACAAGGATGTCCCGATCAAGATCGCCGGCTTCCATTCCATCGGCCAGACCATTTTCGCGCCGCTGCTCGCCCTGCCTCCGGGCCAGCTGCCGCCGCTGCATTTCTTCGACGAGGACGTATCCCAGCAGGATTTCCCGGCGCTGACCTCAACCTACGACATGGTCCTCGCCCATCGCATGCCGCACACGGCGCCGTGGCCCGAGGACCGGATCACCGTGATCCCGCTGGCCTTCGAGCCGTTGGACATTGCCATCCATCAGGATCACCCGCTGGCCGAATTTGAGCAGCTCACTCCGCAGCAAGTCATTGATGAGCGTTGGGTGGTTTCACGCCCTGGCTACTCCCCCGCCGACGTGCTGGAAACCATTGCCGCTTTGGCGGGCAAGGCACCGAATATCGAGCACCGGGTCAACGACTACGCCACTGCCGGAGCCCTCGTGGAAGCCGGTGATTGCCTGGGCATCCTGCCGCGATTCACCGCGCGGAAGACCCTAGATGAATCGGTGACTTTACGACCAATTATGGGACTGAACTCCGGTCGACAAATCGACCTTTTACTCAGGGCGGAGCACCTGCACCGGAGCACCATCAATGATGTTATTGAAGCTATTCGCACGGCGGTGCAGGGACTGGTCACGGGCTAGTTAAAGAGTGAAGCCCGCCCTCAAATGAGAGCGAGCTTCGGTGGTGCAATGCTGTTAGCCGTTGAAGGTGTCCGGGTTTGGTCCGGTGCGGCCGCCGCGATCAAGCGCGTCGATGCTGTCCAGCTCATCGCTGGTCAGTTCAAAGCCGAACAGGTCCAGATTGGCGATAATGCGGGACTCGGTGACCGACTTAGGGATGATCACGCGGCCCTGTTGCAGGTGCCAGCGCAGGATGACCTGTGCAGCAGTGACCTTGTTAGCATCTGCAATTGCGAGGATGGTTTCGTCAGTGAGCATTGCTCCTTGGGCCAGCGGGCTCCATGCTTCGGTGGCGATACCGTGCTCGGCATTGAAGGCAATGACTTCGCGGTTCTGCAGAGCCGGGTGCAGCTCAACCTGGTTCACTGCTGGAACGATGGTTCCCTCAGCGATCAGCTTGTCCAAGTGTGCTGGCTGGAAGTTCGAAACGCCAATAGCGCGGATCTTCTTCTCTGCGTACAGCTTCTCCAGTGCCCTCCAGGTCTCAACGTAGAGATCCTTTTCAGGAGCTGGCCAATGGATCAGGAACAGGTCCAGGTAATCCAGGCCCAAGCGCTCAAGGCTTGCATCGAAAGCTTCGAGAGTCTGCTCGTAACCCATGTCTGAGATCCAGATCTTGGAGGTGATGAACAGTTCCTCGCGGGCAAAGCCGGACTGCGCCAATGCCTTGCCGACGCCTTCTTCATTGCCGTAGATCGCAGCGGTATCGATACTGCGGTAGCCGGCCTTGAGTGCTGCACTTACTGCGGCAGTGGTTTCCTCATTGGGAACTTGGAAGACTCCGAAACCTACCTGAGGCATTTCAACGCCGTTATTCAGGGTGATGGTTGGGATGGCGGTAGTCATATCTAACTCCTAAAAATTGGTTGATGGACTGAGGAAAACTGTTGATTAGCTAGCTGGAACCAGCTGCGGTGCCGCTGCTGAGGCCTTCTTGGCCAAGCCCATGGCGACTAGGATGACAATCAGCGCAACCAAGGTGATCAGCGCACCGATCCAGATCGGCGAGGTGTAGCCGAGGCCTGCTGCGATGCCCAGGCCGCCGGCCCATGCGCCCAGGGCATTGCCGACATTGAAGGCACCGATATTGGCGCCCGATGCCAAGGTTGGCGCGTTGCCGGCGTACTGCATGATGCGGCTCTGCAGGCCAGGAACGGTTCCGAACCCGAAGCCGCCCATGAGCAGCAAGGCGATGACGGTGGCAACCTGGTTGCTTGCGAAGAATCCGAAGAGGACCAGGACGACCAGCAGTGCCGAGATGAAGAAGAGCAGCGTGCGATCGATGCTCTTGTCGGCCATGCGCCCGCCGATCCAGTTGCCCACGAAGAGGCCAACACCGAAAAGCATCAGCAGCCATGGCACGGTGGTCGCATTGAAGCCGGTGATTTCGGTCAGGGTGTAGGCGATGTAGGTGAAGGCACCGAACATGCCGCCGTAGCCCAGGATGGTGACGCCCAGCGAGAGCCAAACCTGCAATGAGGTGAAGGCACCAAGTTCCTTGCGCAGCGAGATTCCTTCTGCTGCATGCTTGATCGCTGGGACCAATACGAGGATACCGATGAGCGCCAGGACGCCAATGCCGGAAATGGCCCAGAAGGTCGAGCGCCAGCCGGAGTGCTGTCCAAGCAGGGTCCCGAAAGGAACGCCCAAGACGTTAGCGGCGGTCAGCCCGGTGAACATGATGGCGATAGCGCCGGCCTTCTTATTGGCTGGAACCATGTCAGATGCCACTACCGAGCCGATGCCGAAGAATGCACCGTGGCATAGTGCGGCGATGACGCGGCCGATCATAGCCACTTCATAGTTGCTGGCCAGCGCGGTGAGCGAGTTGCCGACGATGAACAGAACCAGCAGGCCGACAAGCACCGGTTTGCGTGGCAGGCGGACGGTTGCTGCGGTCAGGCCAAGGGCTCCGACAACAACGCTGAGTGCGTATCCGGAAATGAGCCAGCCAGCTGCGGCCTCGCTGACAGCGAAGTCGTTGGCCACGTCTGGCAGCAGGCCCATGATGACAAATTCAGTAAGCCCGATACCAAAGGCACCGATAGCCAACGCAATAAGACCGAGCGGCATAACGTTACTCCTGATAGACTAGATAAATTAGTTGCACACGCTTGTTATTGCGCGATGGATACCATCGTTGCACACGCAACTAACCAGCGCAAGCAAGTATTTTTGGAGGAACCATGGGAATCGCAGATGATGCTGTCGAAATCCGTGCTCGTGGATGGCGTACTTTGGCGTCATTGCACGGATTAATCGATGCCGCACTAGAAAAAGATCTGACCGCTCAGGTTGGGCTTTCTGTGGTCGAGTACACATTGTTGGACGCCTTGAACCGCCAGGATGGCTGGCATATGCGCATGGCGCAGCTCGCCCGGGCCACCGCCCTGAGCCCGAGCGCAACGACGCGGTTGGTCACCCGGCTCGAAGACCGCAACCTGCTCTCTCGTGTGCTGTGCGCGGATGATCGTCGCGGCATTTATACAGAGCTGACTCCGATCGGTCACGACCTGTACCAAAAGGCCAAACCGATTCACGATGCCACTTTGGAACGCATTTTGAAGCAGGCCGAAGATCAACCTGAGCTGGCGCCGCTGGCTCGAATTCTTCACGAATTCTCAGTGGCCTAACTAATCACTGATTCTGTAGGAAGGCTCAAACTTGTCGCGTCCAAAATTTTCCGCTGTGCTCTTTGATTGTGATGGCGTACTGGTGGATTCAGAGTCCATCACTAACGCAGTGCTGCGCGAGATGCTCATTGAATTAGGTTGGAACATTAGCCAAGAAGAGTGCATCAGCATCTTCATCGGCAAGGCACTAAAAGATCAGTGGCAACCCATTCTGGAGAATACTGGGGTGCGCATTGACGAACAGTGGATTGGCGGCTTTAGGCGACGCCGCGATGTGGCCCTTCGCGAAAATCTGCAGGCCATTCCCGGTGCCTTGGAGGTAGTGAAGAAAGCTTCATCCCTCTACGGCGGCAAGATTGCGTGCGCTACTGGAGCGGACCGGGGCAAAGTCGAAATGCAGCTTTCGATTACCGGGATGGCGCCGTTCTTCGGCGGTCATATCTATAGTGGCATGGAGTACGCCCGCAGCAAGCCGGCGCCGGATGTTTATCTGGCAGCAGCTTCAGGGCTTGAGATTGATCCGGCTAAAGCCGCTGTCGTTGAAGATACAGTCACCGGTGTGGCCGCTGGCATTGCCGCTGGAGCCACTGTCTTCGGATATTGCCCTGGTGGACCGATCAGCAGCACCAAGGAAAAACTCTTGGCAGCAGGGGCTTCCGAGGTGTTCACCAGCATGGATCAGTTGCCGGGACTTCTCAGCCAGGACTGACTAAGGGCGGGACCGATAGGAAGCTGCGGCAATCTTGCTTAGCCCCAGGGTTCCAGGGCAAAGTCCTCGTTCAGAGGTGAACGCCCAGCCAACCACGCGACTAGCTCGGTACGGGCCTTCGAACTCGCCAAACGTTCAGGGACGCTGGCCAGTAAATTATCAAGTTCCCATTCCACATAGTCCTTGGGCCACTGGCTCGGGGTGTATCCCAACCCCAGATCAACGAGATGCATCTGCACTTCGCGTAGACAGTGGGCTGGGCATCCGCCGGCCCCGTAGTGGCCGCCTCCCATAAAATCTGCGTTGGGCCAGCCCTCCCGCTCGCACTGCTCAAGCAAGACGTCCAATTGGCGATTGCTCGATTCCAAGTCAGCCAAAATTTCTGCTGCAGTCCTTCTAGCCCCGTCCTCGATTTCTTGTCGACGTTGCTCCGGGCCGTTTGCGTATTTGGGAACGTCCTCACCATTTATCGCACCGGCCAGACGTCGTGAATGAGCATCCGCGTTTCGTGCGAGGTGAGTTAATACATGACCCACAGTCCAGCTAGGTAGCCTGCTGCTCTGCCGCATGATCTCGTCATCCAGACCGGATACCTGTCGCGATAATTCTGTGTGCGATTCCCTGCACAGTCTTGCAGCAATGCTCGGATTTTTTTCGAGATCCACAGCAGTCCTCTCGCTGACAAGGTCAGCAGCTAATCGATTGGCTGGTTTGAAATTAACTTACGGTCTCATGCACGTCACGGAGCGCTCATTTATTGCGCATTAGATTCAGCAACGAGCACGTCTAATGCCTCGCGCCCGACGATGCCCAGAAGATCCTCGGCTCCGAGATTCGCCGTCAGCATGGCATATCGAAGGCCCCAGCCACGAGCTCGTTTCCATGTTGGGCTGCCAGTCGAGATGCCGTAGTTCTCGAAGGCTCTGCTGATGCCCGCTGGAGTGAAATGCATCCAGAACATGCCGAGGTCCGAGGCTGGATCGCCAATACATAGATCCCCATAATCGACCAAGGACACGGAAAGATGTGGCGATCGGTCATCAACCACAGTGTTGTGCGGATGAGGATCTCCATGCAGCCATGCTGGGGCTCCCTGATATTCCCCAGCTTCCACGGCTTGCTGCCAAATCGCCAAGGCGGCGGGCTGCATCGATGATTTCAAGCTCGCGATTTGCTCACGAGTCCGCTCATCAACCAGCGAGAGTGCGCATCCACGAAATTCGCTTCGTGGCTCCGGCGTACGAGACGGTTGATGAATCGCTTTCAACAGATCTGAAAACTGATCGGCATACTGATCACGGGTCTGGCGGGGCAGCTGGGCCGCGCTGACACCTGGAACGTATGGGCAAATTGAAAAGGTGAAGGGGTATCTCGAAGTGGGCTGTCCTTCAAAGATCGCCAGCCCAATGTCCACCCCACAGTCTTCTGCCAGTTGTGGAAGCCAGCGTCGCTCTTTGGCACCAATGTCCTCCCCCATCTGCCGCCGAGGAAGCCGGATGAGCAAGGACTCACCCAGACGATAAACTTCGTTGTCCCAACCTGTGGCCAGGTAGGTGATGGCTTCATTAGCCCATTGCGGAGCTTGGGCTGTGATCAGCTCGCGCACCAACTCCAGATCTATCGATACTTCAGCATCAGGCATGACTGATTTCTTGGCTGGTGGTTGGCTCATCGCTCCATCCTAATACTGGTGAGGGTGGCTGAACGTTATCCGCCCGTTTCCCACAGAACAGTCCGCACCATGCATCTTCGGTCACGAATTAAATTGGGATTGAACTCTGGTGGAATGATAACGATCAAAGCCGCTTGAGCCCACGAGGAAGCGAACCATCATGCCCGCAGCCCCCATCGTTCGATATGCAGATCTGCCGGCTCAGCCTTGGAAGAACGGCAAAGGGGTATCGCGCACGCTATTCAGCGATTCAAATTTCCAAGGTGCTTGGAGCTGGAAGGTGAGCATCGCCGAAATCTCCCAGCCTCAGCCCTACAGCCAATATGCTGGCATTCGCCGGGTGCAAGTCGCACTGGGCCCTGGCGAGATCGATCTTGAAGTTGGCGGCGAGAAGCATCGCCTGCGTGCCGGTGAGCAGCTCGCGTTTGCTGGTGAAGACGAAGTTTCAGTGGCTCCATTGGGCACGGGATTCCTGGCACTGAATCTCATGTTCGTGGGCGAACTTTGGGAGGCGAATGTTTCCACAAGCCACGATTCCGGGCAAGAACGCAGCAGCGGCCAAGTGAAGATCCTTGTTGCACTGAACAATCATTGCCAGGTTGGCGACGATCAGCTCAACCGACTGGATGCCGTAATGGTCCATTCAGGATCACACATGAAAACTGCCGGTTCATTTCATCTGGCGACGTTGACGCCCCTGACCAACGTATTGGATTCCAAAAACCCGCTTGGCTAGAGAGGCGTGGCGGTTAAGTACCTTTGGATGGTCGGGCCGATTTCCGCGACCAGGTCTTCGTGCGATCGGGACGCAACATCGGGGAGTTTGAGGACGTATCGCGTAAAGCCGATGCCCAACATATGCGAGGCGACTATGGCGACGCGCTTGCTTTGATCCGGATCCGCTTCTGCAAGCTGAGGAGCTCCTCGCACCCGGGACCCCAGCACCATGGCGCCGTGCTGACAATGTTTGTCGGCAATCCCCTGTCAGGCGCCACCATGCCATGGCAATTCTTGGCAACCCCTTGGGGCGCGATCGGCCAGCTTATGGTCCCGGGCGCTTCGGGTTCGCTCATCCGATCGCTGAGCTACTTCCCTGAGGCTTCTACGGCTCAGCAGTGGTGGACGCTTGGCGTCTGGGCTCTTGTCGGCGTGGTACTGGCTTTGATCGGGCACTTCCGCGCCAAGGAGTCGATGCACGTGCCGGAAAGCACGTTGGAAACGCCGCATGTTGGGAAGCATGCCTCGTAATTGAATACTTTTCTAGAGCACGTGCGGATCTGCTCCGCCGTGCTCTAGAACTGTTTTAAGGCCTTGTTGGGATGAGCTCTCCTGCAACCGGAGATCAGGATCATGACTAGAATCGAGGCATGAATTCATTGGCACAAAACGAGCAGATCCTCGTCAGGCTCTTGCTCGAAAAATTCGACCAGATTTTTGACACCGTCAAGGGCATGCCCGATGCTCTGGTCAACGGTTTTTTGCCGATGGATGGCAGCAATTCTCCCGTGCAGATCTTGCTTCATTGTTGCGGAATGATGCGCCGCTGGTCCTCCACTATCAATCTTGGGATTGAGATTCCCCGCGATCGAGATGCCGAGTTCAGCGCCACGATGGATAAGTCGGACGCCTTGAAAGTGGCCTCCGAGGCGAGAACTGCATTCGTTGCCGATCTTGCCCGCACCCAACTGCAGCAGACTCCTGCCGTATTGCCAACCGGTCGCAAGATCGAATATTGGATGGCCACCTGCCAAGGCGTCCTCTTGCACGTGTACGAAGAGTTTTGCCAGCACTTGGGCCATCTAGAAATTACTCGGGACTACTTGAAACTCACCACGGACTAAAGGCCGGACTACTATGGCTCAGACTTCCATGTCGTTCCAGTCGAAGTTGGTTGTTTCACCGCTCTGCCAATCTTGACGAAGAATTGCGTAGGCTACCGAGGCGAGTCGTTTGCCATCGTTGGCAGGCCAGCTCATTCGGTAGTGCGCTTCCTTGATGAATCCAGCATTTAAGAACACTTTGCGCATTGCGATATTGTCTTCTCTGGTTTGGCCTTCAAATCGCAGGACTCCCGGATAATCATTGAAGACCTTGACGCATAATTCCTTCAGTATTAATGAACCCAATCCTTGTCCGCGATGGTTCTCCGCAAGGCGCAAGTCAAACATCGGGGTATCGTCCTCTAGATCTTCAAGTACGACCATTCCGAGACTTTCGTCATCGCCAACGATCCAGAATCCTTGGCTCTCGTTGTTCCAATACCGTCCACTTTCGACCGTTTCTCTAACCTCCGGCTCTGTCCAATTTCGCTGGACATGGAACGGAAAGCTATTACCGGTTAGAAAACCCACGATGTCATCGCTGTCTTCCGGTCGCATCAACGTGAACAAGATATTCATGGCGCCAGCCTATCCAAAGCTTGTCGTGCTTTGTCAAGGACAGCGTGAATCTAGATACGGCACGCCCCCTAATCGTGTACCGAATTCCGCTCAATATCCTTTTAATGAGTCCAAAACGTCTTGGGTCGAAACCACTTGCGCGAACCCATCCCCATGTAGATTTGTCGCCGTAACTTGCATCAAAGTTGCTGCCGGAATGACAGTGCCATCAGGTCCGGCTAAATCGAATGTTCGTGTAGCGTCGAGCGGCATGATGACTTCAAAACCAAGATTGCCTCCCATGCGGGAAGTTGTCTCCACACATAAATTGGTTTGGATCCCACAGACAACAATCCTGCTGATCTCCTTGGACCTGAGCCACTGTTCCAAATCTGGCGAACCATAAAAGGATGAGTTCACCGTTTTAGTCACGATGAGATCGGGTGTGACGGCTTGTACTGATTCCTGAAGATTGTTGCCGGGCCCTTCAACAAACAATGGCGACGTTGGATTCCGGCTATCGTGCCTGACGATCACTATCGGCAATTGGAACTCGGACCACGCCGACAGAAGTCGATCAACGTTGTTTTCGCACCCAGGATAATTCGTGGTTTGTCCCCACGACTCTTCGTAGAAACCCTGTTGCATATCGACCACGATCAGCGCTGGTTCATTATTCCTAGTCATGCCAATAGTTCATCACTGACCTAAAGGCATCAACAGTGGCATTAATGCCATGGTTCGATAAGATTGCGCCATGATGATCGTCGGAATTCTCATCGGCCCGGGACGGCGTGCATTTGATATTGCGGTTATTCGAGAAGTATTCGATGATCGTTCAGATCGAGGACTTCCGCAGCCGACAATTCGCCTCATTGCAGCCGAGAGCATCACTGATTTGGACCCATTCCAGTCGATCCGGAGCACCCATGACTTCACCTCAGTGGAGGAACTAGACATCTTGGTGGTCCCAGGCAGCGAAGATCCGCTGTCCGAACCGAGTCAGGTAGAAGTCGATGCGGTCGCGAGGGCTGCATCTGCCGGTGTAGCTGTAGCTTCGTTATGCACCGGCGCATTCACACTTGCTGAAGCAGGACTGCTCAATGGGCGCGAAGCCACAACACACTGGCGCTTTGCCGACGAACTAGCCCGCAGCTACCCAGAAATTCACGTCAAGGTCAGGGATTTGTATTGCGGCAAGGACAATGTCTGGACATCAGCTGGTGTCACCGCCGGGGTTGATCTCTTGCTGCATTTGGTTCGTGAGAGCTGGGGCGCAAACGCCGCACAAACCATCGCCAAGGCTATGGTCACGCCCGTATTCAGACCGGGGACACAGGCCCAATATGCTGATACCAGTTTTCCTGCCAGCTCGATGCCGTCCGTCGAACACCTGCATCTGCAAGTCAGCAAGGACCTTCAACGACAGTGGAGCATCAAAGAGCTCTCAGCTACCTGCGCAATGTCTCCACGAACGTTTCACCGATGGTTCTCTGCGAATCTCGGAACCACACCCGTCACCTGGCTCAATGATCTCCGAGTACGCGAAGCGCAACGTCTCCTTGAACAAACAGACCTGTCGATTGGTGCCATAGCACGTGAAGTCGGATTCGCTTCGGACGATCTGCTGCGTAAGCACTTCATAGCTCGTTTAGGAATCGCCCCGACAAGTCACGCGGCAGCTTTCCGTCAACAACGTCCTTGATGAGCTGGGATTTTCCTGCTGTGTAGGCAAGCCGGTCATGCCCGACGCTTCTAGCCAGTTCTCGTTTCAAATTGGCATAGGCACCGGCTAACGACGCGTCTGCCCGCAGCCGATCTCGAAACACCAAATGCTCTTGTTCCCAAGGCAAACCTGCCTCGCACACGTGAACATGCACTGTTCTCAACTCACCCGCTGGCGGCCGAAAGAAACGACGGTCCGTTTCGCGTTGTCGCAGTACCAGCCCAAGGCTTTCAAGGCCATATCGGTAGGCAGGTTCGTCAGCGATATCTGGAACAGCCACTAATAGGTCGAGAACCGGTTTGGCCACGAGGCCAGGAACCCCAGTCGAACCAATATGCTCGACGGATTCTGCAAGAGGTCCAATGGCTGCTTGGATACGAAGCGCCCAATCCAAAGCTTGAATTGCCCAATCAGGGTTGTGCTCAACGAGCCGGACTGGCTCGTTACCTGGGTCATCAAACCATTCACTCTTCACCAGTTCATTATGCATCGACGACGAAGGCGATAAATCGAGTTCTCTTCTAGTAGTCGTGTTTGCTCCGGTGAGGGTCGAATCGGACTTAAGAACAGGAACCGTCCTTCGCCTGTTCTAGTCTGCCGCATCGTCGTATAGTACCTACTATAGGCACAAAGGATGTGAGCAAAATGAGCAAGACCATAACGAGCCGAGAATTTAACCAAGACGTCTCAGCCGCAAAAAGAGCCGCGATGAACGAACCAGTCATGATTACAGACCATGGACGTCCATCGCACGTACTACTTAGCGCGGAAGAATACGATCGCATCACAAAGAGCGACAGGCTCGTTGGCGATTTCCTGTGGGCCGGAGAAGAAGTTGACTACGAATTGGAGATTCCCGCCAGGACCCTCGAAGAACGAGACATTGACCTATGAAATTCTTGATAGACACAAACATCATCAGCGATTCGCGAAGAATACTCCTTTCCCCTGCGCGCACTTGGCTATCAGCACAGAGGGAATCTGACATCCAGATAAGTGTGATTACCCTTTTAGAACTTGAGGTCGGCGTACAAAGGGCAGAACGCAAAGATCCATTGCAGGGCAACAGATTGCGAATATGGCTAGACAACAACGTCAAGCGCAACTTCAAGGGCGCATTCATCCCCGTCGATGATCGCATTGCTCAGGTCGCTGCAAACCTACAGATCCCCGACCCGCTGCCACATATGGATGGACTCATAGCCGCCACTGCCCTAGTTCACGATTTAGTTCTGGTAACGAGGAACGCGAAGGATTTTGATCAAACTGGTGTCTCGCTCTTCAACCCATGGGAATGAATCAATTCGCACTTGCTGATACTTCTCAGCATCCATGTCACGCAACGTACCCGTTCGCGACCGCACCAACCGTACACAATTCAGAACTCATTGTTCTTGCACTACCCCACCGGTTTCCCGTTTTCTCCCAACACCGCTTCGCCCTCGGTGTGCAACGGGTTCTTGGTCGTTGGCATCCACGCGCAACGCGTCTTCATTCCGGTTGCCGATTTCTCATCCCTGATCAGCACCGTGCCTAACGCCCACTGTCCATCTTTGGTGACAGTGCCAGCAGCGTCCGGGCCGGCCATGTAGCCCACCATTTCCTGGCGCTGCAATGGCATCTTGCTTCTGGAATTCGGAGCGGAATACACCGGGATCGAGACTGAAATCGTGTCTCCCTGCACTTCTGGATGGCAATATCCACCGTAGCCACCCAACGCATCTGTGCGCACGAGGTAATGCTGATCATCGCCGGCATACTGCTTTACGCCAACCGTTCTAACTTGTTTCAGTGGCCCGTTCTCGGAACAGGCAGTATTTTCAAAGTCGCTGCGCAGATATTCAGTGACTTTGACTCCTTGCTTCGCTGGCGCCACGCTTTCAACAGTGGAGCCGCAATTATGCGAGTAGGCGATCTCTCCAGGTACCTGAACCGGGCCATCAGCCGTCGCTACCCATGCGACAAAGTGTTCCCAGTAGGCATTGCCGGAAGTGCTGGTGAAGGTCGCGACTGCATCGTCCACACCGTCGGCATTCAGATCCGCATAGACAATCTTCCCCAACTTGTAGCTGTTGAATTCATCGCTGCCTTTTGAATTCTTGAGACGAATTTTCGAGGCTTTGCCATCAATCGCCATCGGATCAATCCACGTCGCATTGGCAAGATCTGCATCGCGCAGGGATTTGACCTTGGGCGCTTCCTTGCTCGGCGATGGGACAATCGTCGGAGTCAAGGTCTTCAGGTCAGTCTTCGGTTCGCTGCAACCAGTGAGCAGCAACCCTAGTGTTGCGACGACACCGAAAGCTTTCAGTCCACGAGATGCGTTGATCATGTTCAGATACTAACTGAATATAAAAACGACTCATAAAAACCTGTGCCATCAAGATCATCTGCGCGTAATGCTCGTTAAAAACGCCAGCCTCGGACTTCACAATTGGAAGTCCGAGGCTGGCGCCGGGCTTTGGATTCTGCGGAACTAGAGTCCCAACTTCTCCATCACGATTTCACGAACGCGACCGGCATCGGCCTGTCCGCGGGTAGCCTTCATAACAGGGCCCATCAGCGCACCGATAGCCTGCATCTTGCCACCCTTGATCTTCTCAACCACATCAGGCATGGCAGCCATGGCGTCATCCACGGCCTTGCCCAGCGCGTCATCGTCGTTCACAACAGCCAAGCTGCGCTTCTCAACGATTTCGCTTGGGGTGCCTTCGCCAGCAATGACGAATTCCAGGACCTGACGGGCGATCTTGTCGTTGATCTTCTTGCCCTCGATCAGCGAGTTCAGCTCAACGATGGTCGCAGGAGTAACGCCCAAGTCGGCGATGTCCTTGTCCGCGGCCTTGGCCAGACGAGCGATCTCGCCCATCCACCACTTGCGGGCTACCGCAGCGGTGGCGCCAGCAGCAACGGTCTGCTCGATCTCATCGAGTACACCGGCGTTGACCACGTCGCGGAATTCCTTGTCTGCGTAGCCCCACTCGGCCTTCAAGCGCTTGCGGCGCTCGGCAGGTGGCTCTGGCAGACGGCCGCGCAGCTCTTCGATCCACTCAGCGGTGGTGACGATAGGAACCAGGTCAGGCTCTGGGAAGTAGCGGTAGTCATCGGCATCCGACTTCGGGCGGCCCGAGGTGGTGGTGCGGGTGTCCTCATGCCAGTGGCGGGTTTCCTGGACGATCTTCGCACCGGAATCCAGTACTGCTGCGTGGCGTTCGATCTCGAAACGCACCGCGTGCTCCACTGCGCGCAAGGAGTTGACGTTCTTGGTTTCGGTACGGGTGCCGAACTTGTCAGCGGCCTTTGGCATCAGCGAAACGTTGGCATCGCAACGCACGTTGCCGCGTTCCATCTTGGCGTCGGAAACGCCAAGGTTCTTCACGATTTCACGCACTGCGGCCACGTAGGCCTTGGCCAGTTCGGGCGCACGCTTGCCGGCGCCAACGATTGGCTTGGTGACGATCTCGACCAGTGGCACACCTGCGCGGTTGTAGTCCACCAGCGAGTAGTCGGCACCCTGGATGCGGCCGGTGGCGCCACCCATGTGGGTCAGCTTGCCGGCGTCCTCTTCCATGTGGGCGCGTTCGATCTCGACGCGGAAGACTTCGCCATCTTCCAGCTCGATGTCCAGGTAGCCGTCGTAGGCAATCGGATCATCGTACTGGGAGGTCTGGAAGTTCTTCGGGGTGTCCGGGTAGAAGTAGTTCTTGCGGGCAAAGCCGCACTTCTCGGCGATCTGGCAGTTCAGGGCCAGGCCGATCAGGATGGAGTACTCCACGGCGGTCTTGTTGACCACTGGCAGCACGCCAGGCAGGCCCAGGTCGACCGGGGTGACGTTGGTGTTCGGGTCGTCGCCAAAAGCGTTCGGCGCGTCGGAGAACATCTTGGTCTTGGTGTTCAGCTCAACGTGGACCTCGAAGCCCAGAACCGGATCGTAGCGATCCAGTGCTTCGTCGAAGTCGACCAATTCATCGGTGTAGTTGCTCATGATCTCTAGGCCTCCTGCGCGATCGAAGCGGTGTCAATGGCTGGCGCCTGCGAGATCAGCGACTGGCCCCACTGCTTTTCCAGCAGGGTTTCCAGGGCAGCGCCGGCACGGTACAGGCGGGCGTCCTCGAAGGCCGGAGCCAGGAACTGGATGCCAACCGGCAGGTTCTCGGACAGGCCGCCAGGCACGGTGATGCCCGGGACGCCAGCGAGGTTGGCCGGGATGGTGGCCACGTCGTTGAGGTACATGGCCAGCGGGTCGTTGTCGTTGGCGCCGAGCTCGAAAGCCACGGTAGGCGCGGTTGGGGAAACCAGCACGTCTGCCTGCTCGAACGCGGCATCGAAGTCGCGCTGGATCAGTGTGCGGACCTTCTGGGCCGAGCCGTAGTAGGCGTCGTAGTAGCCAGCAGACAGGGCGTAGGTGCCCAGGATGATGCGGCGCTTGACCTCATCGCCAAAACCGGCGGCACGGGTAGCACCCATGACGCGCTCGATGGTCATTGGACCCTCTTCTGGCAGCACGCGGTTGCCGTAGCGGACACCGTCGAACTTGGCCAGGTTGGAGGAGACCTCTGAAGGCATGATCAGGTAGTAGGCGCCCAGCGCGTACTTGAAGTTCGGGCAGGAAACCTCGACGATTTCAGCGCCGGCAGCCTTGAGCAGTTCCAGCGACTCGTTGAAGCGCGCCTGGACGCCCTCCTGGTAGCCCTCGCCGGTCAGTTCCTTGATGACGCCAACGCGCAGGCCCTTCAGGTCTCCGGTGGCGCCGGCCTCAGCGGCGGCAACCAGGCCTTCAAGGTCCTTTGGCAGCGAGGTGGAATCCTTCGGATCGTGCCCGCCGATCAGTTCCTGCAGGTATGCCGAGTCCAGCACGGTACGGGAGACCGGGCCGATCTGGTCCAGCGAGGAGGCCATGGCGATCGCGCCGTAACGCGAAACCGCGCCGTAGGTCGGCTTCACGCCCACGGTGCCGGTGACAGCACCTGGCTGGCGGATGGATCCACCGGTGTCGGTGCCCAGTGCCAGAGGAGCTTCGTAGGAAGCCACGGCAGCGGCCGAGCCACCGCCGGAACCACCGGGAATGCGGTTCAGGTTCCATGGGTTGCGGGTCACGCCGTAGGCGGAGTGCTCGGTGGAGGAACCCATGGCGAATTCATCGAGATTGGTCTTGCCCAGCATTGGCAGCTTGGCAGCACGGATCTTTTCGATCACGGTGGCGTCGTACGGGCTCATCCAGCCTTCGAGCATCTTTGATGCTGCGGTGGTTGGCTGGCCCTTGGTGACGATCAGGTCCTTGATCGCGATTGGCACGCCGGCCAGCGGGTGCAGTGCTTCTGCCTCGGCGCCGCCTGCGGCACGGATGGCGTCGACTTCTGCGGCAACTGCCAGGGCTTCTTCCGCGTTCACGTGCAGGAAGGCGTTCAGTGCGCCGTCAACCTCGGCGATGCGGTCCAGGTGGGCCTGGACGGCTTCGACGGAGGTGACTTCGCCGGCGCGCAGCTTGGCGGCCAGTTCGGTGCCGGAGAGCTTGATCAGTTCGTTCATGAAATTATTCACCGTCCAGAATTGCCGGGACCTTGAAGCGGTCCGAATCCGAATCCGGGGCGTTGAGCAGGACTTCGTCGATGCTCAGCGTCTGCCCCACCGTGTCTTCGCGCAACACATTGGTCAGCGGGATTGGGTGGCTGGTGGCTGGGACGTCGGAGGAGGCGACTTCGCTGACGGACGCGATGGCACCGACGATAGCGTCGAGCTCACCGGTCATTTTGTCCAGCTCTGCGCCGCTCATCTCGATGTGGGCAAGGTGTGCCAGATGCACAACGTCCTCACGGCTGATGGCAGACATGTATCTCCCTTTGAATGGCGGTTGGGTTTCATAGACAAGTCTATCCCTTGCAGGCCCGCCATCAGACCTTTATGTGGCGCAGTAGTTATGCTGTTCGCAATACCAATCCGGTCAATTCCTGGCCCAGCGCGTTTTCCCAGTAGCCGATGACCCCGTCACCGGCGGAGGCGGTCGAAACGGGCTTGCGGATAATCACCGCATCCTTGCCAGCGGTTTGGCCTTTGAGCTTGATCCGCGGCTCGTCGGTGAAGGACTCCGAATGGTGCTGCGCCGTGGTCTTCCCGGCCAGCAGTTGGCGGGCTTGGGCGATGAATACCGGGTCCCCGGCGGCGTCGTAGATGTAGCGCTTGCCCAGGATGGCGTGCTCGCTGGTGCCGATCAGGTATTTTGCGGCGCCTGGCAATGGGGCATCCCGGTAGGTCAGAGGCAGGTGGTAGACCACGTCCGAGGTGTCCGAATGGTCAGCGTAGATGCGCAATTCCACACCTACTTCGCCCTGCGGGTCCTCTAGGCGGAAGCCTCCAATGTGCTGGAGTTTTGGGGTGCCTTTACCGGTATAGAAGTCCTGCTTGGGCAGCCAAGCGGAGACCAGCTCGTTCTTGCTTGGCGACATACTGGTGTTGTAGACAATTCCCATGAGCTTAGTCTGTCAATTGTGCCATTGCCGCACAAGTCCTACTTGGCCGCGGCCTGAAGCATTGCCTTGACCAGTGGTCCGGCGCTTTGAGCTCCGCCGTCGCCATCTTCGACAAAAGCAGCCACGGCGAGGTCGCCCTGGGCGACGATGGCCCAAGCGTGGGCGTTGCGCTCGCTGTCGTATTCGGCGGTGCCGCTCTTGCCGATGATCTTGGATCCGGAGAGCGAGTTCAGGTCCTTGAGCGTTCCGTGGTCGATGACTTCACCCATCATGGTGGCCAATTGCCCAGCTTCTTTTTCGGTGAGTTCAGAGGCCGGCTTGGCTGGCGCCTTGGGTTCCGGGGACACCACGAGCTTTGGCTGGACGGTCGACTTGGCCTGGACAGAGGCGGCCACGGTGGCCATGCCCAGAGGCGAGGCCTGCACCACGCCTTGGCCGATCATATTGGCCGCCTGCGTGGTTCCTTCCGAATCATCGGGGACCGAGCCGAGCACCGAGCCGATCCCGGTGCCATCTTCCCCGGTCAATCCGAGCGCTGCGGCGGCTTCGGCCAGCTTCTTGCCGCCGATTTCCGCTCCCTGGTTCACGAAAACGGTGTTGCAGGACTGGGCGATTGCCTCGGAGAGCGGGATGGTGCCAAGCTTGGCCGCCGGGTAGCCGTCGTAGTTCTTGAAGGTCTTTCCATCGACTACCGTGGTGGCCGGGCACTGGACCTTGGAGTCCGGGGTGGATCCTTCGCGCAGCATGGACAGCGCGCTGATCACCTTGAAGGATGAACCCGGGGCGTAGGCTCCCTGCAGGGCGGTATTCAGCCCGGAGTCCACGGGGCCCGACGCGGCGGCGAGCACGCTGCCGTCCGAAGGGCGGATGGCAACGATGGCCGAGTTCGAATCCGCATCTTCCAGCAGCTCGTCGGCGCTTTGCTGCAGATCCATGTCCAAGGTGGTTTCCACGTCCTTGCCGGCGACCGGCTCAGCGGTGAACAATTCGCCTTGCGGATCGTTGTCCTTGGTGTAGCGGGAGACCACGATGCCGTCGGTGCCCGAGAGCGTGTCGTTGTAGGCGGACTGCAGGCCGGACATGCCGACCTGGTCGCCGCTCTTGATCTTGCCCTCGGACTTCTTGATGATTTCCTCGGTGGCCTCCCCCACTGATCCCAGCAGCGGGCGGGCGAATGAGCGGGTGGGCGCCAGCGGGATTTCATCTTCCTGGTAGGTGGCACCCTCGATGGCGTGGATCTGGGCGTCTGTGACCTCGCGGGTGGAATCATCTCGCAGTACGATGGCCTGGACCCAGGCCTTGTCGCCGGCGGCAAGCACGGTCTTGGCGTACTGTTCTTCGTCGATGTCGACCAGCTTGGCCAGCTTGGTGGCTGATTTTTCCCAGTTGGCTTTATCGGTGTGGGTCTTGTCGATGCCCACCCGGATCACCGGGCGATTGGTGACGATCTTCTTGCCGCCTGCCGCGGTGATGCTTCCTCGGTCGGCGGCTTGGTAGCTGGCCTTGAGGTAGCCGCCGTCTTCCAGTTCGGGGGCGAGCACCGATGGGTCAAAGCGCAATTTCCACGCCTCGGCATCCTTGTCGAATTCCCAGACGGCCTTGGTGGTGTAGCTCAGGTCCTTGTCGGAGTCATCAACATCCCACACGGTGGTGATGTCGGCCGTGGCGGTTTTGACGCCGTCGGTTTCCTCTTCGTCTTCGGCAACCGCGCTGACAGTGCTCTGGTGCTTGATATCGCCCATTGGCCCGAAGGCGGTCTTCTGGGCCTTCGCGGCGGTGGCCGCATCGGAGCTGGCGAATTGGACTTTGCCGAAGTCCCCGGAGTTGATGGCCGCAGCCAGGTCATCGGCCACCGGAGCGGGGTCGGGTGCGCCGGCGCTGCATGCGCTCAGTGAGCCTAGGGCCAGGGCGGCAACGGATAGGGCGACAACAGAACGGCGAAGGGCACTCATAGCGCCATTCTATTCATCCGGGGAGGACAGTTTGCAAAAAACGCTGGGATGGCACCGCATTATTTCCTGCGTTCGGGTTTGTTTCCTTGGCCGGGCACTGGGGCTCAGAGCTTTCGCGCATACACCACCAGGCTGATGTCGGTTCCTGGCACCACCCAGTCGCGCTGCGGGTCATGGACAAAATCCATGGATTCATAAAGGGCCCTGGCCGAATGCCAGGTGCTGCCGGTGGTCAGGCTGACCGCATTGATGCCCGGCAGGCTGCGGGCGCGTTCGATGGTTGCGCTCACCATGGCACGGCCGATGCCGCCGCGCTGGGCGGCCGGATCAACGCTGAGCATCCGGATCTCCAATTCACCGGGCAGGGCGATATCCGCATAGTCGCTGCCTACTTGGATCAGCGTCATCGAACCAACGATTTTTGCCTCGCGGCGCACCACGTAGATTTCTGTCTGCTCTGCCCGCTCGCGCACTTTGCGCACGAATTGCAGGTAGCCGTCGTCCGGGGTTTCGAAATGGCCTGCCTCGAAGTATGACTGCGCGGTCAGCTCCCCCACGCGCTCGTAGTCTTCGGGTGTTGCCAGTTCGATGACCAGATCTTTGGTGCGGTAGCTGAAGGTGTCTGCCTGATTCATGATGCTCTTAGTGTGCCAGAAATTTCCCGGGGCAATGTTGGATGAATTTTGGTCCGTGGGCTTGCAGATAGGTTTGTTAGTAGAGTTAACTAACCTCATGACTACTCTGCGCCGGGAATGGAACCTGCTATCTCACGGCAGCGCCGTCCTGCCCTCCCACGGCAGACAGCAGAACCTCTCCCTGGTGCTTCAAACGCTGCTGGAACAAGGGCCGCAATCCCGGGCGGCGCTATCAAGAGCCACAGGACTGACGCGAGTAACCGTCTCCGAACTCGTGGCCGAGCTGTTGCATCGCTCCCACGTCATCGAAGTCGGACAGCAGGAAGGCAAGCGCCCGGGAAAACCGGCAACCCTGGTAGACCTCAACCGGCCCGGCCTGCGCATCGTCGGTGTGGACCTCTCGGGGATCCTCCCCTTCAAGGCGGCCATCATGGATCTGGATGGCCAGCTGCTCAAGACTTTCACCCTCACGGACAACGACGCCGAGGCCACCGGCGAGCGCGCCATCGAACTACTGCTGGAGCTGCTGCATCAAGCACTGGGCTCATGCACCGAACCGGTGCTGGGCATCGGCATCGGCAGCCCTGGCATCATCACCGACCAGGGCGTGGTGAAGACCGCGGAAAAATTCGGCTGGAAGGATCTGGACCTGCGTGGCCGGGTCCAGCAAGACACCCGGATTGCCACCCACGTTCTGAACGACGCCGACTGCGCCATCCTGGCCGAGCACACCTTCGGCCAAGGTAGCGAGCACATGATGCTCTTGCGCTTGGGACGCGGTGTCGGCTGCGGCGTCATCACCCACAACACACTGGTGCGCGGCTCCGGATTCGCCGCCGGGGAACTGGGCCACGTCAGGCACGATGCAGCTGATCGCACGCCCTGCGCTTGCGGAAACTTCGGCTGCCTCGAAGCCCGCGCCTCGGTGCCGGCCATCCGGCAAGCCATCGCCGAAGGGCAGAGCGCGGCGCAGGCCGGAGAGCAAGCCGCCCAGGCCCTGGCCTCGGCCATGGCCCCGCTGATTTCAGTGCTCGACATCCGCAACGTCGTATTCACAGGAACGCAGGAAGTGGTTCACGCGGATATGGCCGAATGGCTCTTAGGCGCCTTGCGCCAACGAACCGACACGGCGCACGCCGAAAACTTCACGCTGGGCATCAGCGAAGATCCCGAGCATCTGGTCTTGCGTGGCACCGCGGTCAACGTGCTGTTCCACCAACTCGGCATTTCATAACCACCGATTCCCCTTAGTCCACCCACTGCAGAACGGAGAGTACAGATCATGCGCGTACTCATTGCCAACACCGCCGACGATGTCGCACGAATCGCCGCAGACAACGTCCTTGAAGGCCTGGCGAACCACGGCGCCGGCGCCGATCCCGTCCTGGGCCTGGCCACCGGCTCCTCCCCGCTGGGCCTCTACCGCGAGCTGGCCCGCGCGGTGACCGAGGGGCGCGCCGATTTCTCCCGGGCCACCGGCTTCGCTTTGGATGAATACATCGGCATCCCGGACACCCATGAGCAGTCCTACCGGCAGACCCTGGTCAATGAAGTCTGCCAGGTCATCGGCCTGCCAGCGGAGCAATTGCACACGCCGCAGGGCCTGGCCAGCTCGCTTCAGGCCATCGAAGAAGCCGCGCGCAACTACGATCAGGGGATAGCCGCGGTCGGAGGCATCCACGTCCAGATCCTGGGCATCGGCTCCAACGGCCACCTCGGCTTCAACGAACCGGGCAGCGCCCTGCGCAGCCGCACCCGCGTCAAGCGCCTGGCTGCCAAGACCCGGCAGGACAACGCCCGATTCTTCGATGGCATCGAACACGTGCCAACGCACTGCGTAACCCAGGGGCTTGGCACCATTCTGGAAGCCGGCCGGCTGGTGCTCGTGGCCACCGGAGAAGGCAAGGCAGAGGCGATCGCAGCCTGCGTGGAAGGCCCGCTCACCGCATCCTGCCCCGGCTCGGTCCTGCAGCTGCACCCCGACGCGGTCCTGGTTCTGGACGAAGCCGCCGCCGTGGGTCTGAAGCTGCGCGAATACTACGATGACGCCGCCGCAGGGCTGTCCGACATGCAGCTTCGCGTTCTCTAGGCCAGGTGCCCAGAAGCTGGCCTGTGGCAGACTGATCGCATGGCTGTCTACTTTGAATGCGTCACCATCACCGATATGCCGAGGCAGGAGCTCTTCGAGAAATCCCTGAACATCGACGCGCATACCGGCTCCATGGCCGGTTCCGGCGAGCAGGCCGTCGGCGGGGTCACCAGCGGACAGATAGGCCTCGGCGAGCAGGTCACCTGGCGTGCGAAGCATTTCGGAATTCCGCTGCGCATGACCTCGGAAATCAGCGAACTGAAGGAACCCTCAGGTTTCACCGACCAGCAGGTGCGCGGACCGTTCAAGAAGTTCCATCACGTGCATGAGTTCCATGCCGCCGATGCAGGCACCATCATGGTGGACAGGATCCAATTCGAAGCGCCGCTGGGGCCGCTGGGTTGGCTGGCCGAGCGTTTGGTGCTTAGCTGGTACATGCCGCGACTGATCCGGGTGCGCAATGCGTTCCTGGTGAACACTTCAGCAAGATAAGCAAGGCTTGAGAACTTTGATGCAGGTTTCCTCCCCCGCCACCGGCTCCATGGCCGTGCGCCGGATCGCGCTGGGCATTTCGCATGTGCTCTCGCCCATTATCCTGGCCACCTTGTTGCTGCTGCTCTCGCCATTGCGCGATGCATCAGTCAGCTGGGCCGAAGCCGTGGTGGCGGCGCTTTTCACCACCGTGATCCCCTGGCTGCTGCTTGCGGCGGCGAAATTGCGAGGCAAGGTCACGGACCTGCACGTCACGGTGCGCCACCAGCGCCATCGGATTTACGCGATGACGGCCGGGCTGATCGTCTGCGGACTGGTGGTCCTGTGGCTGATGGATGCCAGCGCCGGGATCTTCCGCGAGGTCTATTGCATGCTCTTGGGGCTGATGGCGGTCGCTATCATCAACATCTGGTGGAAAGTCTCGGTGCACATGGCCGTGGGCAGCTATGTCATCCTGCAGACCGCCGGGCAGAATCCGCAGCTCATGCCCTGGGTGCTGCTGTTCATCGCGGTGCTCTCGTGGTCCCGCGTTCGCAGCTTCCAGCACACCGCCACACAGGTGTGCGGCGGTGTCGCTGTTGGCATAGCCATCCACTACGCGCATGAAGCGATGGCTCTGGTGCTCGGCTAGTTTCCCGGTTCAATCAGTTTGGCGGTATCCACCAAGCCGGCATACTGCCACCCTGGATTGCTGGCCGGACGGCCCACCTGGCACCCGGCTTCCTCGGCAATCAATGCACCGGCGGCCCAGTCATACTCCTGGGTGCCGTATTCCGCATAGGCATCCAGCGCGCCTTCGGCAACCAGGCACAGGTCCAGGGCTGCCGAGCCGATACGGCGAACGTTGACGTAGTCTTCGAGCATGCCTTCCAGGACGCGGGCCTGGAATTGGCGGCGTTCAGCGTCATAGCCGAAACCGGTTCCAAGGATCTTGGCTGGCGAATCCACCGGGCCGGTCAGCTGCGTCAGTTTTCCGGTGCGCAGGTCATGCTTCCACGCGCCAAGGGACTTGCCCGCGAAATACTCCACCTGCAGGGCCGGGGCCACAATGGCCGCAGCCACCCAGGTTTCGGTGCCGTCTTCCTCCAGCTGGCACGCGCCCACCGAAGAACAGTAGTAGGCGATATTGCGGACGAAGTTGGTGGTGCCGTCCAAGGGATCGATGCTCCAGCGCACGCCGCTGGGGTTCGCCGGCTTGGCGCTGGGGAACTCCTCGCCGGTCAATTCGTCGCTGGGGCGCGAGGTCAAGACGGTGGCGCGGATGGCCTCTTCTGAAGCGCGGTCGAAGTCGGTGACCCAATCCCCTGCCGCGGACTTGTCGCTGAGGTTGAACTGCGATTCGTCGCGCCGTGCGAGCACCTCGGCTCCGGCGGCTGCGGCGCGGCGCGCCACCAATACCAGCGGGTCGTGGCTGATTGCCTTATCCATGTCTTAGCCTTCCGTAGGTGCGGCGAGGGCGACCTCGCGCGCTGCGTCGGGTCCCTGTTCGAGGAGCACGCCGAAGCCTGCTTCATCGAGTACCGGAACGCCTAGTGATTGCGCTTTGTCCAGTTTTGATCCGGCGGATTCGCCGGCAACCAGGAAATCTGTTTTCTTCGAAACGCTGCCAGTGGCTTTGCCGCCACGAACAATGATGGCTTCCTTTGCGGTGTCCCGGGAGTAATTCTCCAGTGTTCCGGTCACGACGATGGCGAGGTTTTCGAGATTTTTCGTGATGTTCTCGTCTTGCTCATCTTTCATTTTCACGCCGGCGTTCTGCCACGCGGAGACGATCTCGCGATGCCAGTCGACCTTGAACCATTCGACCAGGGCCTCGGCGATGATCGACCCGACCGAATCGATTTCGCTCAGTTCGGTGACCGCATCCCCGGAGTCCAGGACTTCGAGCAGCGCATCCATGGAGCCATAACGGGTGGCGATGGCGCGTGAGGCGTTGGGGCCCACGTGCCGGATGGACAGTGCCACGAGCACGCGCCACAACGGGTTTTCCTTGGCCTTTTCGAGCTCGTCGAGCAGCTTCAGCGTGCTGCGCGTGGGCGCCGACGGCTTCTTCGCGGTGGCCTTGGAGTAGAAGTACGGGACCAGTTCGAACTTTCCGGTGCCTTCGCCCTTGGAACGCTTTTCACGCCAGACCTTGACCTCGCCCAGTTCCTCCAGCTTGTCCTTGAGATCAAATAGCTCGGCCTCGTTGTGCAGCGGGCCAGGACCTGCAGGCAGGACGATGCCGCCTTGGGTTGCCGGGTCCTCCCCCGGTCCGCTGGTCAATGCGGCTGCCGCTTCGTAGCCCAGCGCTTCAATGTCCAATGCGCTGCGCCCGCCGAGGTAGGCGACGCGTTCGGTCAGCTGGGCTGGGCAGGATTCGGCATTCAGGCAACGGATATCCACGTCGCCTTCCTTGGCCGGAGCCAAGGGCTGGCCGCAGGATGGGCAAACGGTAGGCATCACGAAATCACGCAGGCCGGTGTTGCCCTCGCGCAATGGCAGGACCGGTCCGACGATTTCAGGGATGACATCGCCGGCTTTGCGCAGGATGATGGTGTCGCCGATTTTTACGTTCTTGGCTTTGACCACTTCCTGATTGTGCAGGGTCGCGCGCGCCACGGTGGATCCGGCCACGAGCACCGGCTCCATCACGCCAAAGGGAGTGACGCGGCCGGTGCGGCCGACCTGCACCTGGATATCAAGAAGCTTGGTGTGCACTTCCTCAGGAGGGTATTTGTAGGCCACGGCCCAGCGCGGAACGCGGGAGGTGTATCCCAGTTGCTCCTGGGTGGCCAGGTCATTGACCTTGATGACAATGCCGTCGATGTCGTGGATCAGGTCATGGCGCTTTTCACCGTGCTCGGCGATGTAGTCCTTGGCTTCGGCCCGGCTGCCCACCACCCGGCCATAAGGGGAAACCGGCAGTCCCCAGCCGCGCATGAGCTCATAGGCTTCGGACTGCTCGGTCATGTTGAAGTCGCGGCTGCGGCCCAGACCGTGGACGAACATGCGCAGGGGGCGCTTGGCGGTTTGTTCCGGGTCCTTCTGACGCAGGCTGCCGGCGGCGGCATTGCGCGGGTTGGCCAATGGGGCCTTGCCCTGGGCAATCAGGGTCTCGTTGTAGGCGTTGAAGTCGTCGGTGGCGATGAAGACTTCGCCGCGGACTTCGAATTCGGCGGGCCAGCCGGAACCGGCCAGCTCCTGCGGAATATCGCTGATGGTCAAGGCATTATGGGTGACATCTTCACCGGTAGTGCCATCGCCGCGGGTGGCGGCGCGGACCAGCTTGCCATCACGGTAGGTCAGGTTGAGCGCAAGTCCATCGATCTTCACCTCGCAGAGCCATTTGACCGGGGTCTGAGGGTGCAGGCGTTCGGCGTTAACCTGGGCTCGTTCCAGCCAGACGTCGAGTTCGTCGAGTGAGAAGACATCTTCCAGCGAGTACATGCGGCTGGCGTGGGTGACCGAAGCGAAAGCCGCGGAGACTTCGCCGCCGACTTCTTGGGTGGGTGAGTCCTGTCCGGCCAGGATCGGATATTTCGCTTCGAGCAGCTGCAGCTCGTGGAAGAGCGCGTCGTATTCCACGTCGGAAACCAGCGGAGCGTCATTTTGGTAGTACGCGTCGCGGTGGGCGCGGATCTGTTCGACCAGCTGTTCATAGCGGGTCTTGTCAGCTTCCGGCGGAGCATTAGTCGTCTCAACTGGGGTTACGGAATTTTCACTCACGTATCCAATTGTGCCCCACCGGCCGGCAGAATCGCAGACTTGGAAGCCTAGTTCTCTTCTGCGTCTGGCGTCGGGTTTTCCGCAGCAACCACGTCGATCACGATCACCGCGATATTGTCCCGGCCGCCGGCTTCCAGTGCCGCCCCGGTCAAAACCCGCACGGCTTCGGTCCGGTCCTTGAAGTTCACCAAAATGGTCTGCAGGATGTCTTCGGTCAGCTCGCCGGAGAGGCCATCGCTGCACAGCAGGTAGCGGTCGCCGATGCGCGGCTGGAGCACGGTCACGTCGGGCTGGCTCTCGGCGCCGGCCCCCAGGGCGCGGGTGATCAGGTTGCGATGCGGATGGTTGCGGGCCTCGAATTCGGTGATCTGCCCGGCATCCACCATTTCCTGGACGGCCGAGTGGTCCCGGGTCAGCTGCTGCAGGGCGCCATCGCGCAAACGGTAGCCGCGCGAATCGCCCACGTTCACGAGCAGCAGGTTGGGTATTTCCTCGGTGACCACCGGCAGCGGAGCGGTGCCCGGAGTTGTGGAGTCGCGGTGCTCCTTGAGCATTTCAGGGGTGATCTTGGCGATCACGTCGGTGTTGACCTTCATGGAGAAGCTTGAGGTCCAAGGCGGTACCGCGGAAATCGGCGCGGTGACATTATCCCTGCCCTGGTCGGGGGCCTTGATCTGCAACAGGGCGCAGAGCGTGGTGCCTCCTCGGGCTTCGAGGGCTTCGCGGATCCGGTCATCGGCAAGCTGCACCTGGCGCTGGACTTCAGCCACGGTGGGCAGCTTGCGCACCGAGGTCTTGTTGGCGAAGGTGCAGATCTCCTGCATGGTTTCCACCGCCAGCTGGCTGGCCACTTCCCCGGCTTCATGCCCGCCCATGCCGTCGGCGACGGCATACACGATGTCGTGCATCAAGATCCGGTCCTGGTTTTCGGTCCGGCGCCGTCCAACGTCCGTCATTCCGGCGGCGGCAAGGTTGAACGGCACGGGTGTCGGTTCATTATTCATCAGTCAATCACCAGTCCGGCTCCCTCGCCAGGCGAGAGTTCGTAAGGTTGGATGTCGCCGAATCCGCGCACTGCCGTGATTTCCTGGGCAGTGAGAACAAATCGGGCATCATTGCGCAGGGTATTGGCGGTCAGTGCATCGGTGAGCACTGCCCCTGGTTCTGCCAGCGAGGTCAAGCGGGCCGCCATGTTCACGGTCGGTCCGTAGATGTCGCCAAGGCGCGAGAGCACACGGCCCCACACCACAGCGCCTCGGGTTTGCGGGAATAGCTCGTCCTGCGCCAATTCGCGGGAGAGCGAGAGCGCGATGCGGGCACCGGCTTGCGGGGTTTCGGCCACGTAGAGCACTTCATCGCCGATGGTCTTCACCAGGCGTCCGCCGCCGACGGAGATGATTTCCGCGCACTTGGCTTCGAAGCGCTGGACCAGCTGCGCCAGCGTGCGCTCGTTCATGCGGCGCGAGAGCGAGGTGTAGGAGACGAGGTCGGCGAAGCCCACGGCACGGGCCAAGGGCAGCGGCGTGCCGCCATCGGCTTCCGGGCTGTCCTGCTTATAGGCGGCGACACCGGTTTCCACGCGCAAGGCCATGCGGTGCACAGCGGAATTCAGCTGGCGGCGCCAGGAGTACAGCAACAGGTCTTCAATGGCCGGAATGATTTCCGGCAGCATGCTGAACAACTGGCGGCGGGCCTGGCGATCGGACATGTTCTGGTTGGCGATCATATCCTCGACCAGGGCTTCGATCTGCCAGACCACCATTCGGTCGGTCATCTGGCCTACCGAACGCATCAGCGAGATGGCGGTTTCCTCGGTGAGCTTGCCTTCGCGCACCATGCCCACCATGGTGCCCAGCGCGGCCTTATCTGCCTTGGTGAAGAAGACCTCGTCATCGCCGAGTTCCGGGAAGCCGATGGCGCGCCAGAGCTTGCGGGCGGAGTGCAGCGAGATTCCTGCTTCGGCCGCGACTTCGCGGCGGCGGAATTCGCGTTGCCCACCGATCAGCCGGTGTTCCAGCGAGGCGACGTTATCGCGCACGGCATCCGGGGTGTGGGCCGGGATGCGCAGCGGGCCTTCCATGGCCTGGGCCAATTCGAGGATTGGATCGGCCAGGTCCGGGCTTTCGACGGCAGGGGCTTGACGGGCTTCGCGAGCGGCCTGCGCGGCAGACTGTGGGGAGTCAGCCCGGGGTGAATTGGTGTGCTCGGTGCTCATGCCCCCATGCCCTCACTGTTCGTCGTTTCGGTGTGTGCCGCGCCTTGGTTGTTGCGCAGATTCGTCATAGCTTCCATGGCCAGCGACCGGAAATACGGGACGGAAGGAACGTGCGCGATTCTTACGTATCCCTGGTTCAGGACGATGTCCAAGGTTCCCGCACGAGTCATCGCATTATTCTGCTTAGCGTAGGCGACTAGGTCGCGAACCGTAAATAATCCTACAGATTGCAGCTGCCCCTGGCTGTAGGTCGAGCGGAACATGATGCGTTCGGTGGTCAGCACGATCAGGCTGCGCGTCCAGCGGATCCAGGGAACAATGCTCCAGATCAGGACCAGGGCGGCCCAGAGAACCACGGCCACGATCATCCACACTTCGGCGTTGGCGGCCAGCCAGTCGGAGAGGTCATCACGAGAGAGGTAGCCGACGGCGAAAGTGCACAGCGCGGTGAGGATGAGGAAGGCGCTGATGGGCTGTCGCAGTACCCGGGAGTGCTCGCGAGTCTTGATGATCACTCGTTCCCGTTCATGTAGCGGCAGCTTCATCGTTTAGGTCCTCGCCCCTCCCCTCTGGTCACAGTTCTTCAGTCTGTACATTCAATAATAGTCCCGGTGCTAGGCACGATGCTGGTTAGGCATACTTTCCATCGGCGCGCCGCACATGGTGCACATCCCCCGCCAGCACGTGGGTGCGCTGCCCTGAACTCTCCTCCAAAACCAGCGCGCCGTCAGCGGCCAGCTGAACCGCGGTGGCTTCCAGGCTCCTGCCATCCGGGAATTCGACGCGGACGACGTGCCCCAAGGTGGCCAGTTTTTCACTGACCAGCTCCTGCAGGCTGCGGCCTTCGAATCCGGGCAGCGGCATCTGCTCGGAACCGGAGACCTGGCGGAATGCGCGATCAAGGTTCACCAGCTCCTTGAGGTACTCGGCCAGCAGCTCGGTGCGGTCGATGGCGCGGTCGATGGCGCGGGAGCTGGCCAGGCGCAGCGAGGTGGCGGTAGAGACCGGCAGTTCTTCGCGGCTTTGATCCACATTCATCCCGGTACCGACCACAACCCCGTATCCGGAGCCGGCGGGAACCATTTGGGCGAGGATTCCGCAGATCTTGAATTCGCCGGCCAGCAAGTCGTTGGGCCACTTGATCCGCACGGGCACTTCGCCAACGCGTTCGGCGGCCCGGCTCCAGGCCAGGGCTGCGAGCATGGTGTACCAGGACAGCGCTTCGGTTGGGATGCTGGCCCCGGGAACCATCAGCACGCTCACGGTGATCGATGAGCCAAGGGGTGTCACCCAGCTCCGGCCAAGGCGCCCTTTGCCCGCTTGCTGATGCTCGGTGTAGTAGACGCTCAGGTGCCCAGCCGTGCCAGTGGCGGCCAGCTGCGCCAGCTCGGTGTTTGTCGAACCCGAGCGGTCCTTGAACAGCACCGTGCCCAGTTCAAGCTGCTTTGTGAGATGCGCGAACCGGGCTGGGTCTATGGCCGCGCGGGCGGTGCCATCAGAAGTGTTCATAGCTAAAACCCTAGAACACCGCCGCGCTGCCAGCCTCTTTGCGTGGATTCTTTAAAGGAAAATGTCCTCTACTAATGGCACCTGCGGGTTCAGCGCGTATTTCTCCAGATCCGTGACTCCTGCCAGCTTCAGGACCTGGCCGTCGGTGAAGAAATTGCCGCTGAGCTTCTTCGGATCGCTGCCCAGGATGGCCATGGCGGCGTCGGCAACGATTTGCGCGTCACGGGCGCCCTGGATCATCTTCTGTCCACCGGGCAGGTTGCGGATGGCTGCGGTATCGATCAAGGTTTCCGGCCATAGCGAGTTCACTCCCACGCCCTGGTCCTTGAGCTCTTCGGCCAGCCCCAGGGTGGTCATGGACATGCCGTATTTGGCCATCGTGTAGGCCAGGTGCTCTCCGGCCCAGCGCGGATCCAGGTTCAGCGGAGGCGAGAGGGTGAGGATATGCGGGTGCTGCGAGGCGCGAAGGTAGGGCAACGCGGTTTTCGACAGCAGGAAGGTTCCGCGCACATTGATGTCCTGCATCAGGTCGTAGCGCTTCATATCCACTTGATCGGTTTTGGCCAGGTTGATGGCCGAGGCGTTGTTCACCACGATGTCGATGCCGCCGAAGGTGGCGACCGCTTCGTCCACGGCGCGCTGCACGTCCTCGTCGATGCGCACGTCGCCGACTACCGCCAGGCCTCGGCCTCCGGCCTGGTTGATTTCTTCCACGGCGGTATGGATGGTGCCTTCGAGGCTCGGGTGCGGGTCTGCGGTTTTGGAAAGCAGGACGACGTTGGCGCCAAGGGCTCCGGCCGCCTTGGCTATGGCTAATCCGATACCGCGGCTTCCGCCGCTCATCAAGATGGTGCGGTTCTCGAGGCTCGCTGAGACCGGAGCGATTTCAGTGCGGGATTCACTAGTCATGTGATCTAGGTTACGCGAAGTTCCCCGGCTAAGCTACTACAGAGTAACTTATTCTGGCGTGCCACCCACTCGATATCGAGCCATTTTGTAAGTTTCCTACAACCAGAAGTCCTGTTTCCCCAGCTAGACTGACTTAGATGGCATTTTTCTTGTGCTATTCCTACACATTGAAGACAACTCGAGGGAGTCGAAGGCATGACGCAGGGCAGAACCGAGGCAGCCGAGTCAATCGACCTGTCCACCACCGCCGGCAAACTTGCTGAATTCCGCCGCCGCCAGAAGCTCTCCGAAGCACCAAGCGGCCAGGCAGCAATCGAAAAGCAGCACTCCCGCGGAAAGCACACCGCCCGTGAACGCATTGAAATGCTCATGGACGAGGACTCCTTCGTAGAATTCGATGCCCTGGCAGTTCACCGTTCCACCGCTTTCGGAATGGAAAAGAAGAAGCCAATGGGCGACGGCCTGGTCTCCGGCTACGGCACCGTTGACGGCCGCCTTGTCGCCGTCTACTCCCAGGACTTCACCGTTTACGGCGGCTCGCTCTCCCAGGTGAACGGCGAAAAGATCGTCAAGGTCCAGGAATTCGCCCTGCGCAACGGCTGCCCAGTGGTCGGCATCCTGGACGGCGGCGGCGCACGCATCCAGGAAGGCGTGGCCTCCCTGGCCATGTTCGCCGATATCTTCCGCAACAACGTTCACGCCTCGGGCGTCGTTCCGCAGATCTCCTTGATCATGGGGCCATCGGCCGGCGGCGCCGCCTACTCCCCTGCGCTGACCGACTACGTGATCATGGTCGACAAGACCAGCCACATGTTCATCACCGGACCAGATGTCATCAAGACCGTCACCGGCGAAGAAATCGACATGGAAGCCCTGGGCGGCGCACGCCAGCACAATGCCAACACCGGCACCGCGACCTACCTGGCCAGCGATGAAGAAGACGCCGTCGAATTCTGCAAGGAACTGCTGGACTTCCTACCTTCCTCGAACCTCGCCGACGCGCTGATCGCCGAATTCGATGAGGAGCTGGAGATCACCGCTGATGACCTGGCCTTGGATACCATCATCCCGGATTCGGCCAACCAGCCCTATGACATGCGCAAGGTCATCGAATCCGTGGTCGATGACGCCCACTTCTTCGAGATGCAGTCCCTGTACGCGCCGAACGTCATGATCGGCTATGCCCGCGTCGAGGGCCGCACCGTCGGCATCGTGGCCAACCAGCCGATGCAGTTCGCCGGCACCTTGGATATCGCGGCCTCGGAGAAGGCAGCCCGCTTCGTGCGCAACTGCGACGCCTTCAACATCCCCATCCTCACCTTCGTGGATGTCCCGGGCTTCCTGCCGGGCAAGGACCAGGAATTCCAGGGCATCATCCGCCGCGGCGCAAAGCTGCTCTACGCCTATGCGGAAGCCACTGTGCCGAAGCTGACCGTGATCACCCGCAAGGCCTACGGCGGAGCGTACATCGTGATGGGTTCCAAGAAGCTTGGCGCCGATTTGAACCTCGCCTGGCCTACCGCGCAGATCGGCGTGATGGGTGCCCAGGGCGCAGTCAACATCCTCTACCGCCGAGATCTGGCAGCAGTTCAAGCCGAGGGCGGAGACGTCGAGGCACGCCGCAAGCAGATCATCGACGATTACGAGGCCGAGCTGCTCAACCCTTACCAGGCTGCCGAGCTGGGCTACGTGGATGCGGTCGTCGCACCGAGCGACACCCGCGTGCAGCTGGTGCGCGGCCTGCGCGCCCTGCGCGAGAAGCACGCAGTACTGCCACCGAAGAAGCACGGCAACATCCCGCTGTAAACACCGCTCGCACCGCCGATTCGAGTACTACCCAGGAGCAAAGCCAATGCAACAGGACACCGCGACACCTGCCGCCCCACAGATCCGCGTGACCAAGGGCAATCCCACCGCCGAGGAACTGGCTGCAGTCACCGCATTGCTGTGCGCCATGGGCAATACTCCGGTTGAGCAGCCCGAAGCAGTGGCGCCGGCCAAAAAGCGAGTCACCCGCCTGCGCAAGCGCCGCGCACTGACTCCGCGCCTGGGTTGGACTATCGGACACCGGTAAATCCGCGTCCAGGCAATCAGCAAAAGCGATGGCTTGGCACTGCCCGTCAGGGGCAGTGCCAAGCCATAACTCGTTAAATCCCCCGGGCCAGCTAAGGCGTGTCTTATAAAGGTTGAGCGGTCTGGCTGAGACTCTGGAGGGGTGTCGCGCTTCCAGCTCCTCTCCGATGATCAGTAGGCGTTGATCGCGCCGTTCCTTCCGTCCCGAACGGGCCGCCAGGGCCGCCCGTTCTCGGACGCGCGGGCGATCGTGGAGGGCATCATCTACCGATACCGGTGCGGGATTGCGTGGCGCGACCTGCCGCGAGAGTTCGGCCCATGGCAGACCGTGTGGCGGTGACACCGCAACCTCGCCGGCGACGGCACCTGGGACCAGATCCATCAGGGGCTGCTGGCCGCCGCTGATCGGGACGGGAAGATCGGCTGGACGGTGTCGGTGGACTCGTCGATTGCCCGTGCGCATCAGCACGCGACCAATGTCACGCGCCCCACAGGGGCTGGATTGAATTACACGGATCCGGCCGTCGAGCAGCCTGATCACGCCGTCGGACGCTCCCGCGGCGGGCTGTCGACGAAGATCCACCAGCTTGTCGACGACCATGGGCTCCCGATGGTGGTCGCCGTTGCGCCCGGCCAGTCCGGCGATGCGCCCGCGTTACTGCCACTGCTAACCAGGCTCCGTGTCGCGCGCCCACTCGGGCGTCCCCGCACGCGTCCCGACGCGGTCCGTGGAGACAAGGCGTACTCCTCCCGCGCAATCCGCGCCCACCTGCGCGATCGCGGGATCCGCGCCATGATCCCGCAACCGCGCGATCAGCAGGCTCACCGCAAACGACGCGGGTCGCGCGGCGGGCGCCCTCTTGGCTTCGACGCAGTCGAATACAAGGGGCGCAACGTCGTGGAGCGGCGCTTCAGTGATGTGAAGCAGTGGCGTGGGCTCGCGACGCGCTAGGACAAGCTCGCGATCGTGTTCCGCGCCGCCGTGGTGCTCAACGCGGTGATCGCCTGGACCCAGCGATGCTTACAAGCCATGTCCTAGAGAGCGCGATCGACCACTGAGCTTCACGTTGGAACGACGACCCCCAACCGTTCATGTGGACTGAGACCGTCGAGGACATCAAGATCACACGAGCACGAGCCACCCCCAGCGATGCATCACACCACTTGAATGCTTCATGCGCGTGAACTACTATGGAGACAACTACTCGGGAGGATGACGGAAATGGATACACCTGAAGCATGCTTGGACCGCATCCGCGATGCATGGAACAACGCAGATGCCGAGGCGTACGGTGCCGAGTTCGAAGAGGATGCGACTTACGTGGCCTGGTCCGGCGAGCTGCAGCACGGCCGCCAGAGAATCGTCGAGGGCCACGCGGAGATTTTCTCGAAGTGGCTCGATGGAAAGAGGATGCGGGTGACGCCGATCCGGAAGGTGCAGCTTTCGGAGACCTCGGCAGTGTTCACCACCGTCGGCGGCTTAGGTGCCGAGGATACGCCTCACGACAAGTTTCAGACGTTCACGTTCGTACGTCGTGGACAGCGGTGGTTCTGTACCGCCTACCAGAACACCAAGATGGATGAGTCGGCAAAGGTAATGTTCAACGCTCCGCACCTATGACCGACGACGCAAATCTCGCTGCGCTGTTCGTGCAAGTCTCGGACCGGGTGCGCAGCGTTCGCCGCGGTGATCTGGCGGTCCTCGACGCAGCGTCGGTGACGGCAACCCAGGCGATCCTGCTTGATCGAGTGGCGCGCGGCGCGGCATCGACTCCCTCGACGATCGCTTTCTCGCTCGGGCTGTCACAACCTTCTGCGACGCAGATGATCGATCGTCTGGAAACTGCGGGCTACCTACGCCGTACTAAGAGTCCCGTCGACCGGCGGAGCAAGACGATCACTGTCACTGCGAAGACCAGAGCCCTGTTGGAGCGGCTCGCGCGCGCGCGCTACAACGATGCCGAGGCTGAGATGACCGCACTGTCGCCGGCGACCCGCCAGGCGTTGGCTCATGCGCTCAGCGCGGCACTCGATGAGCTCGCCTTGCGGTGAGAACCGAGAACCAGCCTTCGAACATGTTCAGTCACGACGCGAACTGAATCGCTCTGAGTTTCGTCCCTATCGGGTTCCCTATCCAGCGAGCGTTCGCTGGGCTGATTCGGTCGCGGCGCTCATACCGAGCAGGCCGAGGCGGCATGCCGCACCGCGGACATCAGGTTCGGTAGACCGCCGCTCGCGCGCGCTTCATCGAGCATCCGGAGGGCGCGCTCGCGCATCTCGGGAGAGCATCTCTGGTTCGGTTCCATCCTTGCATGAAGAACGGAACGAAACCCAGGGCGGTTCACTCCGACAAGCTCGCGATCGTGTTCCGCGCCGCGGTGGTGCTCAACGCGGTCATCGCCTGGTCCCAGCAATGTTTGTGAGACACGCCCTAGTCGTCCTCGGGCACCTCGGCGTCAAGGAGATCCAGGTCCGACCGGGTCACCAAGTGGGAACTGACCGCATGTTCTACAAGCCGTGCCTTGCGATTGGTGGCCAGCTTCCCCGGCCCGCCGCGAAGCCCGGCGATACCGGCCCGGTCCAATTTGTCGCAGACGTTATCGAGCTTGCGGTTGAATTTTGTGATTCCCCAGCCCAAGCGTTCGGCGGCCGCGGCACTGGTGGAAATAGCGCTCAGTCCGGTCCCGTCGCGTTTGAGCATTGGCTCGCTCAGGGCGACAATCAGGGCGCGCTGGGCCTGGGTCAGCAGGACCGGGCCGATGGTGGTTTCCCCATCCCCGTCGCTGTCGATATGGTCCTGCCGGAATGCCGGCTGCGCGACATGGATGGATAGCTCATAAGTGGTCGGGCCTGCGGTGAACACCACCGAGACCCTGTTGAGCACCAGTGGGAGGCTGGACTCCGGGGAAAGCCAGGCCTGCAGGCCGCCGGTCTTATCGGCAATGGTGGCAGTCAGCCGGGAGCCCACATTATTCAGCCACCACAGGCCCGCATGTTTTGAGACGGTCAGGAATTGGCGGTGAAGGTAGGGGTTGTCATCAATCGCGAGATCCCCCTCGCGTCCGATGACGAAGGTCTTGTCCTCTTCTACTGGATAGTACTGGCCACAATACTCAACGTAGAGTTCGTTCAAGGATTTCGCCTTCTCTCCTGATTATCAACCGGTGCAGAACTTGGAAGCTTCGGAAATCCGGCCATCATCGCGTACCAGCTTAACTTCGATGCAGGTCTGCCCGCCTTGGGCAATGGCCGTGGTTGCACTGGTGGATTTGGTCTGCTGGACCTTGCCTTTATCCGTCGCCGTAATGGGAGCCCACCGGTAGGAGTCCCCCTGATTCGGTTCGGGGTTTTCCCAGCGGAAGGTCACTGTCTTACCCACCGTAGAGTGCTTGAAATTCTCGACCGTCGGAACCGTGCCACCAATCAGCGCGTCCTTGGGATCATCGGAGGCCGTGATCGGTGGCCCGCTTTGGGTACTGTTTTGCTCTTGCGGCAGCATTCGATTCACTGCCACGGCACCGCCAACCAGCAGGACCAACAGGATTCCGACGGCAATGAATATTTTCGGGAAACTCCTAGGTTCATCTGCCGTCTGGGGCGCGTCGGCTTCATGCGAGGCGCTGGCGGAGGAAGATTCCTCCGGGCCATCGGAAGCAGCGACAAATCGTTCGGCAACCTGGGGCTTGAGCGGACGCGCGGAGCTGGACTCGTTCGGGCGCTGGCCCGGAACGAAGGAAATCATCGGCCCCGAAGACAGCGGTCGCTGGGCATGGCTGATCGAGGTGACACTCCGAACCCGGGTTGCCTCCCCTTCTTCTTCCGGCGAAGCTTCGGCCGGGTCCTCCAGCACCTCGAAATCGGTGACAGAAAAACCCAGCTCGATCTGGATTCGCTGCAAGCTGCGGGCCAGTTCGGCAGCCGAGCCGAAACGGTTTTCCGCTTCCTTAGCCATGGCAACCGCCAGCGCCTGATTCAACGAATCCGGCACGTCGGCTCGATCCAAGGCCTTCAGCTCGGTATTGCAAATGCGCTCGATGAGCACCGCTTGGGAGTTATCCTGCCCCGGCCGCACAAAGGGCGAGTGCCCAGCCAGCACGGTATAAATGGTGGCGCCCAGAGAGTAGACATCCATGCGCACCCCGGGTGGCAATCCATCGTCAAAGGCCTCGGGCGGGGACCACGGAACCGACATCCCCGCAGCATGGGAACCCACGGTGCCCGAGATGCCGAAGTCGGTCAAGGCCGGCCGATTGTAATCGGTGGTCAAGACGTTCGCCGGCTTGATGTCGCGATGCACAATGCCCGCGAGGTGGGCGGTATGCACCGCGGAGCAAAGTTGGATCGCCAAGGTCAGCGCCTCGTCCACGCTTAGCACGCCCCGACGGTAGCGCGCATCGAGGGAAGGCCGCGAGCAATACTCCATAGCCAGGTACGACCGGCCATCGTCGGTGATTTCAGCCTCGTAGATAGTCACGATGTACGGATGCGAGGACAGCTGCGCCATGAGGTTGGCTTCAGCCTCGAAGCGCTGGCGCGCCTCGTCCTTGCTGACATCCGCCAGCAGCACCTTGATGGCCACCTTGCGGTTGGGCCGATGCTGCTCATAGAGATACACATCGGAGAACCCTCCGGTTCCCAGCGGCTTGATGAGGGTGAACCCCGGAATCTGTGGCGCGGGCGCCGACGGACGCCGTGGGCTCACGGCAGATCCTCAAAGCGCAGGCTCACGCCGTCGCCGAGGTCTGCCACGTCGCCGTTGATCAGCATGACTTCCTGGTTCTTCGACAGGCGCCGCGGGGCTTGGCCTTCACGCAAGAGCATCGTGCCGTTGGTGGCGCCCAGATCCACCAGCTGCACATGCCAGCCTTCCAGGCGCACCAGAAGGTGCGAGCGGGAGATGTCCCCGCTGGGGCTGTCAATCTGCAGCAGGCGCGGTGGGTTCGGCTCGTTGACCGCTGAGACGCTGGGCTGTCGTCCGAGGACGACGGAGCGGTTCAGCTCATGCGAATACTGGCGGATTCCGCCGCGGTCACGGATCATCATCCGGCCCATGGCCGGCTTGCGTACCTGGCGGGCGGGGCCAGAGAGGGTTGCTCCGCAGATGTGGCAGGTGGATGCGGTCGGCGGGTTGGGGTGGTGCTGTTCGCAGGAGCGCGCCAGGATGTACTCGGTCGGACCCGAGTGGGACTCATCGCCGGTTTCCGGTTCGGGGCGTGGCGGTGGTACCTGATTCATCCCCTTGATTCCGCGGATGATGGTGTGCTCATCGGCTGCCTGGGCTGATGAGGCGGCCGCGCGGGATTTGATAATCGTATCGAGGTCATCACCTTCGCCGGTGTCGTACTCGGTGCCTAGGGCGCCGCGGATGCCCAGCAGCTGGCTGGCTAGTGAGAACTCGGCCGAATGCAGATGGTGTTCGTAGTCTTCGGGGTCCTGGGTCTGTCCATTTACTTCGTCATCGGGGTAATCGCGTTCCGAAGAAGGAACGAAGGTGTCCTCGTTGTCAGCGTCCGGGGATTCTGATTCCTGGGGCTTGGGGATTTGCCCGAGACTCGGCTGCTTGTCTGCAGCCTCCTTGGCCACCGGAGCCTGTGGCTTTGGCGCTTCTTCGTTGTTCTCGGCTTTGGCTGGTGCTGGTGACGGCGCAGGTTTTTCAGCAACCACCGAAGCGCTGACGGCCTCCTTGCCCACCGGAGGCTGGGGCTTTGGCGCTTCTTCTTTGTTCCCGGCTTTGGCTTGCGCTGGTTCCAGTGCCGACACTGGTTTTTCAGCAACCACCGAAGCACTGACGGCCTCCATGGCTACCGGAGCCTGGGGCTTTGGCGCTTCGGCCACGCCCGGTTCCTTGGCCGCAGGCGGAGTCGGCGCCGAGTTCGGCACTGCTGCAACGGACTTGGAAGCGGTGGCTTGAGGTTCCTGTTTTACCGCCTCTTCGGCGTCATCCGACGGGGTGTTGCCCTGGTTCCACGACAGGTGGGAAACACGAACGATGCCTTCCTGGATTGGCAGTGCGGCAGCGTCGCCCGGCGTGGCACCAACAGGGCCCAGGGTCCAGCCTTGCGATTCAGCCAGTTGGCGCTCTGCCCAGGTGGCGATGCCAACGCCGCTGACCAGTTCCTCGCCGGCGGTGCTCTTCGAACGCAGTTCAAGGCTTCCGCGCACGACGGTATGAGGCGCGGTTGCCCGGGAGACCAGGGCAAAATTCGGCAGGGCAGCGATATTCATTTGGTACAGGGATAGCAGCTCGGAGAGCAATGACTCAACGGTCGCAACTTCCTGGAGCTTGTTCCAGAAGGCCGTGACCTGCGCGGAGCTGGTATCGGCAGGCAGAAGTACGGCATGCTCGGCATTGACCAAGGCGTACCAGTCGCCGGGGGTGTAACGCAGGCTGTTCATGATTTCTCCTCTGTGTGGCTCGTGGTCGATAGTCGCGGGACGGTCACTTCGACGTCGTCGGGATGCCCGTACTGGACATCGGCTACGATCACGCTGTATTATCGCGTCCTCCGGCGGCGAGGGCTGCTTGGACCAATTCTTCGGCAGCCTGTTGCGGATCCGGGCTTCCGCAGTAAAACTCTTCAACAAATCTTTCATATCAACTACTGTTAGCTACATGACATCCTCCGCACCGCACCGCGACCCTTCGGCGATCGATCAGATCGCCGAAGGCTTCTACGCCAAGAGCCTGGAGCTCACCCCTGAATGGGGAGTATCGCTGGGCATTCCCGGCTACGAATCCGCTTATGGCGACTACTCCCCGGCTGGCACCACCGGGCAGATCAGGCTCCTGCGCGACACGTTGAGCGCCCTGGCCAATGCCACGCCCGTTGACTCCGTGGACGAGGTGACGCTCGATGCGATGACCGAGCGCCTCGGCCTGGAACTGGAGATACTTTTCACCGGGCGCACGGAACTGAACAACATTGCCAGCCCGGCCCAGGAGATCCGCTCGATCTTCGATCTCATGCCCCAGGACAGCGCCGAGGATTTTGCCTTCATCGCCCAGCGCCTGGAAAACCTGCCGGCGGCCATCGACGGCTACATCGCCTCCCTGCGCGATTCGGCCGCCAACTCGATGATGCCAGCCAAGCGGCAGGTGCGGATCGTTGCCGGCCAATCGGTCGACTACGCCAAGGACGGCGGATTCTTCGACCAGCTCGCCAGCTCCGGCAGTGCCATCGATTCCGCCGCGGCTGAACGCCTGGAACGCGGCGCCGAGGGCGCAAAATCCGCCTACCGCAAGCTGGCCCAATACCTCGAAACCGAGCTCCTGGAACAAGCGCCAGAACAGGATGCCGTAGGGCGTGAATACTATTCGCTGATGTCACGCCGATTCCTGGGCGCCACCATCGACCTGGAGGAAACCTACGCGTGGGGCGTCGCCGAACTTGATGCGATCATCGCCGAGCAGCAGCGCGTGGCCCAGCAGATCAAGCCGGGCTCGACCATCGACGAGGCCAAGCGGGTCCTGAACGAGGACCCGGCCCGCAAGCTGAACGGGACCGATGCCTTGCGCGAATGGATGCAGGGCAAAGCCGACCAGGCGATCGCGGACTTGTCAGGCAAGCACTTCGAGATCCCGGCTCCGATGGATCGCATTGAATGCATGATCGCGCCGACCCAGGACGGCGGGGTGTACTACACCGGACCGTCCGAGGACTTCACCCGGCCCGGGCGCATGTGGTGGTCGGTGCCGCCAGGCGAAGACCAATTCACCACGTGGGCGGAATTGACCACGGTGTACCACGAGGGCGTACCCGGGCATCACCTGCAAATCGGCACGGCGCAAATGCAAGCGGCGACCCTGAACAGCTGGCGCCGGCTGATGTGCTGGGTCTCTGGCCAGGGCGAAGGCTGGGCGCTGTATTCGGAGCGGCTCATGCACCAGCTGGGCTACCTTGATGATCCCGGCGACTACATGGGCATGCTCGATGCGCAGCGACTTCGCGCGGCCCGGGTCGTTTTTGATATCGGCGTGCACCTGGGATTGCAGGTGCCAGCGCAGTGGGGCAAGGGCACCTGGGACGCAGAGAAGGGGTATGAGTTCCTGGAGCGGAATCTTGATTTGTCCAAGGGGCAGCTGGACTTCGAGTACAACCGCTACCTGGGCTGGCCCGGCCAGGCGCCGTCCTACAAGATCGGCCAACGGCTGTGGGAGCAGATCCGCGATGAGTACGCTGCCGCCGAGGGCGATGCCTTCTCACTCAAGGATTTCCACACCGCAGCCTTGCGTCTGGGCTCGGTGGGCTTGGATACCCTCAAGCGCGCGCTGCTGAAATAGCCTGCTGGAAAGCCGGGCCCACAGGGCCCGGCTTTTCTCATCCCTTGCAGCTGGAAATCTGGATCAGGTTGCCGCAGGTGTCATCGAAGGTTGCCACCATGACCGTGCCGGCATCGGTAGGGCCCTGCGTGAATTCAACACCCAATCCACTCAGGCGCTCATACTCGGCTTGGACGTCCTCAACGGCAAAGGATGTCACCGGAATCCCGTCGGCCTTGAGTGCATCATGGTACGGAGCAACGGCGCGGTGCTCGGCTGGCTCAAGCAGGAGTTCGGCACCGCCTTCATCTTCGGGCGACACCAGGGTGAGTCAGCTGAATGGCCCCATGGGAATATCGTGCTTGACCTTGAAGCCGAGGACTTTGGTGTAGAACTCTTTGGCTTGCGATTGGTCAGAGACAAAAACGCTGCTGATATAAACACGCATTGACAGTGATCCTTCTGATTGATCGGCACTTTCATCGTTCGGTGCCAAGGTACGACGTGGGCTTGTGCCCCACTCTTCCATACCGGAACCCCAAATCAAGGGGCGGCAGCCACGCAGATCCGATATTTCGGCATCGTTGGCCCCATCGCTGAGCGGCGGGCTGAAGCCTTCGCCACAAGAGTGCTTCGAGCGGCCCTGCAGGCCATGCCATAGTCGCCTGCGAGAGTCCAGCTGAACGGCAAATCCGAACAGCAATCATCGGCACCCCAGTCGATCTGCAGATGGCTGGATGTGACCAACCATTGCGGAATATCACCGGATCCATGCGCCACTTCACACCGATTTGGTGTTCAAAAACACAATTACGGCATATTCGTCATCTTGCGTAATATCAACTGCGCCCAGCGGTGAAAACCGACCTAGCCTTGAAAGCATGTCAAACGCCGCACCTTCATCTAAACTCCCCCGTTGGATGACCAGCTTCGGGCCGCAGATCATTGCGGCCCTCATCGCTGGCCTCATCCTGGGCCTTGCCGCCAAGTACACCGGCAGCACCGCCGACGAACCTAACGGCCTGGGCCGCGCCCTGTCGATCATCGGCTCCAGCTACGTATCGCTGCTCCACACAGCGGTCATCCCGCTGATCTTCTTCGCAGTGGTCGCTTCCATCGCCAACCTCTCCAAGGTCACCAATGCTGCCCGCCTGGCCTGGCAGACCCTGCTGTGGTTCGGAATTACCGCGCTGGTGTCCGTAACCATCGGCATGCTCCTGGGCGTGGTGTTCCAGCCTGGCGCAAATACCGGGCAGGAAGCTCCTGCAGGCTACGACGGCAAGACCGGCGACTGGCTCGGCTTCCTGACCGGCCTGGTCCCGTCGAACTTCCTTGGCCTTGGCGCCAACACTTTCATTGAAGACGGAGCGGCTACCACTTCGATCAGCTTCAATGTGCTGCAGATTCTCGTGGTCGCCATCGCCGTCGGCGTAGCAGCACTGAAGGTCGGCAAGGCCGCCGAACCATTCCTGGCATTCTCTGCTTCGGCTCTGGCCATCATCCAGAAGGTGCTGTGGTGGATCATCCGCATTGCGCCGATCGGCACCGTCGGCCTGATCGGCAACGCCGTGGCAACCTACGGCTGGGACACCATCGGCGCCCTGGGCAAATTCACCGTAGCGATCTACGTGGGCCTCGCACTGGTCCTCTTTGCCTTCTACCCTGTTTTGGTTCGCAGCCACGGCCTGTCGATCAAGCAGTACTTCTCCGGGGTCTGGCCAGCAGTCCAGCTGGGCTTCGTTTCCCGCTCGTCGATTGGCACCCTGCCGCTGACCCAGCGCGTGACCGAGCGGAACCTCGGCGTGCCTTCGGGCTACGCTTCATTCGCTGTGCCCCTGGGCGCGACCACGAAGATGGATGGCTGCGCAGCGATCTACCCTGCGGTTTCGGCCGTCTTTGTTGCCCAGTTCTTCAACATTGATCTGAGCCTCACCGATTACATCCTGATTGCGATCGTTTCGGTGCTCGGCTCGGCGGCTACCGCCGGCACCACCGGCGCGGTGGTCATGCTGACGCTGACCCTGTCCACCCTGGGCCTGCCGCTTGCCGGTGTTGGCCTGCTGATGGCTGTTGATCCGATCATCGATATGGGACGCACCGCAGTGAACGTTGCCGGCCAGGCACTGGTCCCGACCATCGTGGCCAAGCGCGAAGGCATTCTGGATATTGATATGTACAACGCACCACGCAACGGCAATCCGTTTGCCGACGAGTCAGTGGCGGAAGGCGGCGCCCCCGTGGAATCCGCATCTGCGAAGTAGCACCGATCGCTGAAATTGGCGTCCGAGCATAATTGCTCGGACGCCAATTGTCTTTAAGGGTCCAAAAGATCTTGCTGGCCAACCACATCAACTTGCACAGCGTGCAAGTTTGCACGTAGTGTAAGTATGTGACTTCCCTGAGTACCGGCACGCGCCGAGAACAAAATAAACGAGCCACTAAACAGGCCATCGTCGACGCCGTCGCGCAGCTATTGCACCAGGGCGCCGACACTGCGCTCACGGCAAATCAAATCGCTGACGCCGCCGGGATTTCACGGCGCACCCTGTTCAACTATTTCCCCACAGTGGACGCCATCTATTCCTATCCCCTGCATCAGGTCCTGGACACCATGGTCGAGTCCATGGGCGAGGCCGCCGACTCCGTGCCCCTGCTGGACTCGATCATCCAGGCGCTCAAATCCGATGAAGTCGCTGAGCAGCTGGGACAGGTGGCCCATTTCGGTGCCTACGTCATCGGCAACGAACCCAATGGCTGCATCACGGCGAATATGAACGAATGGCAGCAGGCCACCGCCGATGTCCTCGACAAATTCGGCCACCGCTACCCCCACGCCGACAGCTTCTCCATCCGCGTCCTGACTCACGCACTCCTGGGGGCAGGCCAAGCCGCCTTCGATGAGTGGATGGAACACATCCCGGCTCAGCAAAACCAGAACATGGATATCTCCCCGGAACTCATTGCCACCTTCCACACCCTGGTGACCAAGGCAATGCACACCCTGGAACAAGGCTTCAACCACTTCCCGCTGAACAGCACTAGCATCTCGAAGGACATCTAAGCTCATGGCATCAATCCTTTACCGCCTGGCACGATGGGCTCACCGCCACCGCATGCGCGTCATCTCGATGTGGCTCGCTGCCTTTATCTTCATTGGTGTTTGCGCCAGCTTGTTCATGGGTCAGCTCTCGAATACCTTCACGCTCCCGGGAACTGAAACCCAGCGCACCCTGGACCGCATGAAACAAGAACTGCCGGATCTTGCCGGCGGTTCCGGTTCCATCGTGTTCCGCGAGAGCACCGACAAGCCACTGAGCGAAGGACAGCAGAAGTCCATCTCCGAAGCGCTGGAACAGCTCTCGCTGCACCCTCAGGTTGTCGACGCGATGAGCCCCTTCGATCTGCAGAAGCAGCTTGACAAGGCCCAGCCGGAGATCGATAAGAACGAGAAGAAACTGGTCGATGGCCAGAAGAAACTCGACGACGCCAAGAAACAGATCGCTGATGGCAAGGTCCAGCTCGAAGACGGCCGCGAAGACCTGACCAATGGCTGGGCCCAGTACTTTGATGGCGAAAAGAAAATCAAGGACGCTCAGCCGCAGATCGACGCCGGCGAGAAGAAGCTGGCCGACAGCCGCGCACAGCTGGAAGCCGGCCAGAAGGAGCTTGATTCGGGCGCGGCACAGCTCGCCGCCGGCGAAGCCAAGTACAACGACGGCCTGGCGAAGTACAAGTCAGGCAAGAGCACTTACGATTCCGGCCAGGCACAGTACGATGCCGGCGAAAAGAAGCTTGACGCTGCCCAGAAGGAAATCACTTCCGGCGAGCAGCAGTACAAGTCGGGAATGCAGCAGCTTCTTGGCGGTTCGTCACGCTCGGAGTTTGAATCCACGCTTGCCTCCGGCAAGGCCCAGGCCACTGCTGGCTTGAAGGAAGCCGAGGAAGGATTGGCCCAGGCCAAGGCCGGGCTGGCTGAAGCAGAAGCCACCATTGCGCAGCTGAACACGCAGATCGAGTCCACCGAGCAGGCACTGGCCCAGGCTCAAGCCGACGGCGACGAGGAAGCTGTCGCCAAGTACACCGAAACCCTGAACCAGCTCGAAGCCGATTTGGCCCAGGCCCAGAAAGGCAAGGCCACGGCTGAGGCCGGAATCTCGCAGGCCCAGGCAGTCAAGGAGCAGGCCAACGCGGCTCTGGCGAAGATCGCCCAGGGCGAGGCCGGCTTGAAGCAGCTCGATGCCGCGCGCAAGAAGCTCGATGACGGCCAGGCCCAGGTGGATGCCGGACGCAAGGAACTGAAGGCGAACAGCAGCAAGCTCGGCGCCGCGAAAACCCAGCTCGCCGATGCGAAGAAGCAGCTTGATCAGGCAAAGTCGCAGATTGACGCCAACAAGGCCAAGCTGGCTGATGGCCAGGCCGAGTTGGACGCCGGACGTGCCCAGCTGGATGCAGGCCAGAAGGAATTCGACCAGAAGAAGGCCGAGTTCCTTCAGGGCAAGGCTGATCTGGTCAAGGCCAAGGAAAAGCTCGAATCCGGCGAGAAGACCATCAAGGAGAAGACCGCCGAACTTGAGCAGGCCGAAAAGGATGTTGAAAAGGGCCAGAAGGAACTTGAAACCGGCCATGCCGAACTGCAGTTCGCTGCCCGCCAAGTGGGCGCCAACTCGGACATGCGTTTTATCTCCGAGGATCGAAGCACCGCGGTCTCGCAGGTAAGTTTCAAGATCCAGACTGACGCGTTGACCCCTGCTGATCGCGAGCAGATCAAGGCCATCGCCGCCGGCCCCCAGGCCAATGGCGTGGAGGTCCTGTTCTCCAAAGAAATCATGCAGGACATGTCCCAGGTCTTCGGATCATCGGAAGTCATCGGCGTTGTCATCGCCGCGATCGTCCTGATCATCATGCTTGGCACATTGATCGCCGCAGGCCTGCCATTGCTCCTGGCGCTGCTGGGTGTTGGCGCCGGTGTCGGCACCACCATGGCCTTCTCCTCGGTGATCGACATGGCCTCGATCACCCCCGCCCTGGCCCTCATGCTGGGCCTTGCGGTGGGTATCGACTATGCGCTGTTCATCATCCATCGACACCGCACGCAGATGCTGGCCGGCATGGAGGTGGGCGAATCCATCGCGCGCTCCGTGGGCACCAGCGGCAACGCCGTGGTCTTCGCCGGCCTGACCGTGATCATCGCGCTGGCGGCGCTGGCCGTGCCAGGACTGCCGTTCCTGACGGTGCTGGGGCTTTCGGCGGCCTTCACCGTTCTCTGCTCGGTCCTGCTGAACATCACCTTGCTGCCCGCCTTGCTCTCGCTGGCTGGCAATCGCCTGGTTTCCCAGCGCGCCCGCCGCAAGGCCGCGGCCCAGGTGGAGAATCCGGAAATCAAGGAGCCGTTCTCGGCACGCTGGGTTCGCATGGTGACCAAGGTGGCCGTGCCCGTCACGCTGCTGGTGGTCATCGTCCTGGGCGCTATCGCATTGCCGGCAACCCAGATGCGCACCGCCCTGCCTGATGGCAGCGCGGAACCCGCCGATTCGCAGGCTTTCCAGGCATTCGAACAGACCAGCGACAAGTTCGGCGCCGGATACAACGGCCCGTTGCTGGTATTGGCTGACCTGCCAGAAAACCTCACCAAGCGCCAGGCCGAATCCAAGGCATTGGACGTGGCCGACAAGCTGCGCGAATATGACGGTGTTGTGGCCGCGATTCCGGTCGCCTTGACCGACAACCACCGGCTCTCTGCCATCCAGGTCATTCCGACCGATGGCCCGTCCTCGGAACAGACCGAATCCCTGGTCCATCAGTTGCGTGGCGATTACGCGGAATTCTCCGAAGCCACCGGAGCTGATATCGCGGTCACCGGACAGGTTGCCGCCCAGATTGACGTCTCCGAAAAGGTGACCGCCGCCCTGGTTCCGTACCTGAGCATCGTGGTTGGCCTGTCGCTGATCCTGCTGTTGCTGGTCTTCCGCTCCGTCGTGGTTCCACTGCTCGCCACCGGTGGCTTCCTGCTGTCCCTGGCGGCGGCCTTCGGTGCCAGCGTCATGGTCTACCAGTTCGGCTGGTTCTCCAGCTTCTTCGACGTCAATGTCCCTGGCCCGTTGCTCAGCTTCCTGCCGATCCTGCTGACCGGCATCCTCTTCGGCTTGGCCATGGACTACCAGGTATTCCTCGTCTCTGCGATGCGCGAGCGCTACGCCCACGGCGAGCCTGCCAAGGATGCGGTGCGTTCGGGCTTCTCCATGGCCGCTCCTGTGGTGACCGCGGCGGCGCTGATCATGATTTCGGTCTTTGCCGGATTCGTCTTCTCGCATTTGGCGATGATCCGCCCGCTGGGCTTCGCGCTGGCCTTCGGTGTGCTCTTCGATGCCTTCATCATCCGCATGACATTGATTCCTGCAGTGATGCATCTGCTCGGAGACAAGGCCTGGTACCTGCCCAAGTGGCTGGATAGGATTCTTCCGGACGTTGATGTGGAAGGATCGAAGTTGAACGAGCTGCTTGATTCTGAGGAATCAACCGCAGACGATGACTACGATCAGGATTACACCAAGGAGAATGCCACCGTATGAGCACGCAGCCTCGACCTTCCGCCCGGCTAGTTCTGGCCTCCGCGTCATGGGGACGCAAGAAAGTGCTCTCCGATGCGGGCTTGGAATTCACAACCCAGGTTTCGGCGGTGGATGAGGATGCAGTGCTCGCCCAGGCGGTAGCCCAGCACGGCGCGCAGTCCCCTGCACAGACCGCACAGCTATTGGCTCGGGCCAAGGCCGAGGATGTCGCCAGCGGCCAGCACCCTGCGGGAACCCTGGTGCTCGGTTGTGATTCGGTCTTCGAGCTCGAGGGTGTCGCCTACGGCAAGCCGCATACCGAGCAGGTGGCCCGGGAACGCTGGCAGCAGCTCAGCGGCGCCACCGGCGTGCTGCATTCGGGCCATTGGCTCATTGATACCGCTAACCCGGATCAGGCTCGTGGCCAGGTATCCTCCACCGTGGTCCGCTTCTCGACGGTAAGCGAAGCAGAGATCGAAGCCTATGTCGCCAGCGGGGAGCCGCTGCCTTGTGCCGGAGCCTTTACCATCGACGGGCTGGCTGCCTCATTCATTGAATCCATCGAGGGGAACTTCCAGAACGTCGTGGGCTTGGATGTCTTCGTTCTTCGTGGCCTTTTAGCCCAAGCCGGAATCAGCATCGTAGATCTCTGGAAATAGTTAGACAGACCGAAGGTCTGGACAAGGAAGATTTCTTGTCCAGGCCTTCGACGCCTTGATTAGCTAAAACTCTGGCCTTCGGAGCGACACAGGGGTCTTCAGTTGCCACTATGTCTTTGCGTAACCATACGTACCCTCACGCGCGGGTAGAAGGACGCATAGATTGTCGATATGAAGGACCAGCTTTGCTATGAACCATAGCTAGAGCAATCCACAACAACACAGGCACTAGGGCAATTCCAGCAGTAGCTGCGAAAGGCAACGCTGTGCTTGCGGTCAAGACGGACACGGTACCCATCACGGAGATCACGCTAGCGACGATTCCGAGAATAAATCCTGCTTTGTTGGCTTCTCTGCTTACCGCGGCTACAGCCATGACACCTGACACAACAGCAGCCAGAGCCGCGATCAGGGAAACCACTGTTAACCCATTCACTCCGGTAAAAATTGATCCGACGGTAAAACACGCCGATACAGTGATTTTCAGTCCTGTGGACTTCCCGATCATTCCTTCATTTTGCATTGAGATCACCTTCCGGAAAAGAACGGATTATTTCGCCCAAGGGGTCTCGCACCAGGCCCCGCTGCGGCGAGCGACGCGGCCAGACCGACCACGCCGCCCTTAACCGCCTGCTTGCCCAGGAACTTCACCATAGTTTGAGCAGCCTTGTTCCAATCCTTGCGGTTGATGTAGCCCAGAATCATTCCTTCAGAAGCCCCGAAGAGGGCTCCGAATCCAGTGAAGTTCAAAACGCACTGGCCATAGCTTGCAGCTGACGCAACGGGAATATTGCCGATGTGAGTCTGCGACATCTGGGCACGGAACTGGGCAATGATTTGCTTGCCTTCGACTTCACCAAAATGCTTGATGATGCTCTTTTCATCAACATGGAACGAACCGTCTTCATTCTGGGTGACTCCATGCGTGAAAAGCGCTTCGAGATCCTTGGCCAATTTGTCGACTTCTGCATCGGAAATCGATTCATTTGCCACTGTCGCCACCGCTGGATTGAGCTGGGCAGGCGTCGATGCTGATGCGGGAAGTACTGTGAAAGTGAGTCCACAGGCCAGGACCGCAGCGATAGAAGCGTTCACAAACCTATTCTTCATTTTTGCTCTCCAAACGAGGGTGAACTGCCCTTAGTTGGTCTCTGCGGCATCTTTCCTTAAAACATATCTAATCCGATTAGCTTAAGATCCCCCTAATGGAAAACCATATTACCAGTTTATCTCCTACTAAAGTAGAATGGCGACTTCCATAAAAATGTGTTATCCGAGCACCTTTACTCCCATCCGTTCACCTTGCCATCGCCACAAACCCAAGGCTCAAGCACCTCGACGGAGTCCAGGGAAAGCTTCGCAGGTGCCCTGAAAATCAGTCTCCGCAGCGCTGCGGTTGATGCAAGAAGCGATGCCAGACGCTTCGAAGCGATGAATCTTTCGCGGTGAACCAACTGGACCCACTTGGATCATTTGTAAAAAGCGGAGCCTGAGGGATTCAACTGGTGCAACTGCCAGGGCTTGAGACAATAAGGGCCCCTTTTTGTACAGAACTAACCAGCACGAGTTTTAAATACAGAGTACGTATAAGACACTGGTCCGGGTCTTGTACGTACTCTGTTCGGAAGCATGGAGAGAACCGACCATTGCTCTATGGATCGGTTCTTGGGGCTTTCTCTGCCATCTTATTAATCAGTGGGGACAGAACCAGATATCCCACAGTTGCGGTGAGGGAAGCTATCATTGCCGCTTGGTATTCGGTCATTACCAGTCTGTAGCAGCCGAGCAAGACGACGAAAGATAGAAGCGTTTGCAATGTCTGCGTCGCGACTTTGCTCGCACTATTGAATACCTTGAGTACGATCCGATCGGATATTTCGCCTAGAACGAGGATGACCAGGACAAAAACTATGGTGAGTAGCGGCGACCAGAGAAGGATGCCGTTTTTAGGTGCACCGAGTTGGGGGAACCATAACGGTGTGAAAAACCCAAGTAGTACTGGCAATCCAGCTGCAAGAGTAACGAGCGATAGGTATAGTCCAAGTCCGAATTTTTCTGTTGGTTTCAGTGTGCTCATTGGTACCTAACGTTGTTGGCTTGTTTAGACCCCTGCGAAGATGACAACCCAGGTGGCAGTTGCCGACGCTACGTCGTATGGGACGCCGAGGGCCATGAGGCCGGTGATGATAGGGCCCTCTTGCCAATTTTCGAGATCTTCAAGGAAGTTGGCAATTTTTTTGCGTAGGGCCGCATAGCTTTAGGCAGCTTGTCGGCGCTGTACCGAAGTGCAACGATAGCTGCTTTTTTGGCTAGCGACGTGATGATATTTGCTGGCTGGGCGACACTGTTAGACCCAGATTTTCTTGCTGCCATGGCGTTTGCTACTTGTGCCGAGGACGCATCGGAAGCGGCAGAAGCCCGCTTGGCGATTTCTTTCCACTCGTTCGCTGACAATGACAGTGGAATGCTCGAAGCGTTCATGAGAGCGCCCGTTGGGCTGGGGGCTGTCGCTCCGGGTGATGCATTTGCTGCTAGTGGCGTCAGCACTAGAGCAGAGGGAACTGAAACAGCTGCTGAGATGCGAAGGATTTTCGACTTGAACATTTGAACCCGCCCTTGTGGGGCGCTTCTACTGGTCAAGTACGAAACTATAATTTATCCCTACCACCTGTAAATACTACTTTTGTAGGATGCCTGACTAGTCGTTCCTAACTCCCTCAGCCGGATTGCATACTTTTATATGGTTATTTCATGAAGGAATCACCTAGCGGACCACTCAAGATTGAATCGTCTGTAAGTGTTGGTGGTGGCTGGCCTGAGGCTAGCCACCACCAACACTTACGGACGGTTCATAGAGTCAGTTCTCCTTTTCGATCCGTAAACCAGCCAGATGCTGCTCATGTTGAGTGATCCATGAGCGCGAGGAAGTGCCGAATCTGGAATCACTGTTATGAAGCCCCTCGATGACAATAGGGCAAAACATCAAGAGTCTACGGAACACAATGGTAGTAATGCCCCATGCCAAGCGTGCAGGAGCACCATCCTGCCAACCGATGAACCGACCGACGCGCTGGCCCATCACCTTTTGCTTGTCTTGACTGTCCAACCAGCCCCAGATCGTCAAACTTCAAAGCCTTGTTCATAAGCTTTCTCTATCCCAAACCCGTCAAAAGATTCAAACACTTTCTAACATCGATGACAGGCGTCGACACCGGCAAGTGCGGTTCATTAGTTGGATGCATCCAAGACAGTAATTTCTTTACTCGACAGGGTGCTTATATCACTTACCCTCAAGAGGATCATCTGGCGAACAAAGCAGCTTCGACACTTCAAGTAGTGGACGATTCCGATCGAGGTGTTGTGAGTTGATTGAATTTCCCAGCTGTGTTCATGATCGCGGGTGAGAACTGCTTGGCTGGCCATGGCGATGTACTTTGAAGTGGTCATGGCTTCAGCATGATGTAATGTCCTTATGCAACTCAACCCTTACGGCGAATATGCGGTCTTGCTGGCCGCTTCCCTTGCCAATAACTGGCCCGAGGATCGCGACCAGATTGAGCAACGCACCAGGGATGTTGGCATGACCATGCCATTCCCTGAACACCCCAATGACTATGACGAAACCCGACAGGTCATCGACGACTGGCTGCGCATCGTGGATGCAACGACCGATGAGCATCGCGCCGAACTGCTCAATGAGCAAATGGCCCGCGCCGCGGCCTACCCGCGCATGGTGGATCACGACGGCGAAGGCTGGCATCTGCACTACCGCGATAACGGGCAAAGCCTGCCTCAGGTTCTACGTTCGGTGATCGCAGTGGGCACTGCCTTGCATTTATCGACCCGCGGCATGCATCGGCTACGTCGCTGCGAAGCGGAACCCTGCACCCAAGTGGTGGTGGACGTGACGCGCAATGGCCGCCAGCGCTACTGCTCGGTGCGCTGCGCCAACCGAGCGGCCGTGCGACGCCACCGAAATCGACAGTCCTAGCGGTTAGGCGACCACGATATTCTCGTGGATGCGGGTCCACCCTGACCGCTCCAGTTCCGCGGTATCCGCACCTGAGCGCACCAACATCATTTTGGTCTCCGGCGCACTCACGTCAACGATGACGTCGGAGCCACCAGTTGCACCACAACCGCCCACACTCCCCCGGCTGGGATTCTTCTCGAATTTATACAGGCAAGCGGTCAGTTGATCGGCCGAAGTCACGGCAAAGTAATCGGCACTGCCTTGGGAGAGAAGCAGCCTCACCGACCCGGCATCCAGGCCTTCCAGCTGCTCATCAGTACCAGGCCATTGATCGGCTTCACCAGCCGGCTTATCCACGGCAGGAATTCCCAAGGTCTGCGAACAAGCAGTAATTGCCAGTAATCCGGCAAAGACGAGCGGCACGGCGGTGAGCATTCGACGTTTCACTTGTATGTCCTTCGTTTGAGGCTTACTTCTGCCCTAATGGCGCCGGTGCGTTCGCACTAGAGCCGTCAGGCCAAGAGGATCAATGCCGATATTTTGTAGGATTCCTCCAAACTTTTCGGGCAAACACCCGGATTTGACCGTTTAACTACATATAGTTCCCACAAAAACGATAGGCTCCTAGGTGAGAAACCCTATTTTTGAAGACAAGGTTCATGATGAATCAATTGACGAAGGTGCTTATCGCCAACCGCGGCGAGATTGCCGTGCGCATTATCCGTGCCGCACGCGATGAAGGAATCGAGTCCGTAGCGGTCTACGCTGACTCCGACCGCGATGCACTGCATGTGCGCTTGGCTGACGAAGCCTACGCACTGGGCGGCACTACCGCAGCCGAGTCGTACCTTCGCATTGAGAAAATCCTGGACGCCGCCGAGCGCTCCGGCGCAGACGCCATCCACCCGGGCTACGGCTTCCTGTCGGAAAACGCTGAATTCGCCCAGGCCGTGATCGACGCTGGTCTGACCTGGATCGGCCCTTCGCCACAGTCCATCGACCAGCTCGGTGACAAGGTCAAGGCTCGCCACATTGCCGAGAAGGTTGGCGCTCCGCTGGTTCCGGGCACCAAGGATCCGGTGGCTTCGGCTGATGAAGTCTACGCCTTCGCTGACGAACACGGCCTGCCACTGGCCATTAAGGCCGCCTACGGTGGCGGCGGACGCGGCATCAAGGTCGTGCGCAATCGCGAGGAAATCGGCGAGCTCTACGATTCCGCAGTTCGCGAAGCAGTGGCCGCCTTCGGCCGCGGCGAATGCTTCATCGAGCGCTTCCTGGACGCGCCACGCCACGTGGAAACCCAGTGCCTGGCCGACGCCCACGGCAATGTCGTGGTCGTCTCCACCCGCGACTGCTCGCTGCAGCGCCGCAACCAGAAGCTGGTCGAGGAAGCTCCGGCTCCATTCCTGAGCGAAGAGCAGACCACCCGCCTGTACGAGGCATCCAAGGCGATCCTGCGCGAAGCAAAGTACACCGGCGCTGGCACCTGCGAGTTCCTGGTCGGACAGGATGGCGTGATCTCCTTCCTCGAGGTCAACACCCGCCTGCAGGTCGAGCACCCGGTTTCCGAGGAAGTCACCGGACTGGATCTGGTCCGCGAACAGTTCCGCATCGCTCGCGGCGAGGAACTCGGTTATGAGGACCCTGAAGTCCGCGGTCACTCCTTCGAGTTCCGCATCAACGGCGAGGACGCCGGCCGCAAATTCATGCCAACCCCAGGCACCATCACCAAGATGGCTCTGCCTTCCGGCCCGGGCGTCCGCGTTGACTCCGGCATCGAACAGGGCGAAAGCGTCTCGGGGAACTTCGACTCGATGATCTCGAAGCTGATCATCACCGGCAGCACCCGCGAGGTCGCCGCCGCCCGTGCCCGCCGCGCCTTGGAGGAATTCCAGATCGAGGGCATGGCCACCGTTCTGCCATTCCACCGTGCTGTGATGAGCGACCCGGCCTTCGTTCCTGCCGAGGGACCTTTCAAGGTCCACACCCGTTGGATCGAAACCGAGTTCAAGACCGCCATCGAGCCCCACCCGATGCCAGGCGCAGAGGCTGAGGACGAAGACAACGAGCGCACCAGCGTGACCGTTGAGGTTGATGGCAAGCGCTTGGAAGTCACCCTTCCATCTTCGCTGGGATCGATGTCCGCCAACGGCGCTGACCGCGGTGCAGGCAAGAAGAAGCGCAAGTCCAGCCGCAAGACCGCTGCAGGAAGCAGCGCCAACAGCGCTGAGCTGCGTTCGCCAATGCAGGGCACCATCGTGAAGGTGGCTGTGGCCAATGGAGCTGAAGTGGCCGAGGGCGATCTGATTGTGGTTCTGGAAGCGATGAAGATGGAACAGCCGATCACCGCCCACCGCGCCGGTGTGGTCAATGGCTTGGAAGTTGCTCCAGGCGAGACCTTGTCGTCCGGTGCTGTCATCGCAACCATCGACGACGCCAGCTAGAACCGTTCTTCAAAGGCCTGAGGGGCCCTGCCGCACAATCGCGGCAGGGCCCCTCAGGCTTTTTGCTTGCTCGGACAACCCCGCAGGTTCGCGGCTACTGCCGGGCGAGCCAGTCGGTGAAGGTCTCCTGGCCGAGGCGCGCCGAGGTGTCCGGCAGGATTCCGCCCTGGCGCATCGCTTTGCCCATCGCCCCGGGAACCGGGACTTCAATGATCTTCGGGGACTTCCCCTCGTGCTGGAGATACTGGGCGAAGAGCTCTGGCATATTCTCTTCTTTCGGGCCGGCAAGATCCTGCACCAGTCCTTGGGCGGGGGCCAGCGCCAGATCAATCAGCGCGTCGGCGACTTCGGATCCGGCAATGGGTTGCAGCCGCATTTTCGGGGCCACCTGCACTGGGCCGGCGCCCAGCCGGTTGATATTCTGTCCGACAAATTCATGGAATTGGGTGGCGCGCAGGATCGTGTAGCCGCCCTCGAGGATCTGGAGCATGCGCTCCTGGGCCGCTTTGCCTGCATAGTATCCCGAGTCGATGTCGGCCGCACCGACAATGGACAGCGCCACATGGTTCTGCACCCCTGCCTCTCGCCCGACGCGAATGAGGTTGGCGGTGGATTGGGTGAAGTAGCGCATGGCGGCCGAGGCACTCGTCGTGGACGAGCCGGACACATCGATGACCGCTTGGCAGTCAACCAGCCATTGCTTCACCGAGTGGAAGTTGGTCAGGTCGCAGCCGGCAGAGCGCGCGAGCACCACCGGTTCGTGGCCCAGAGCCGCGAGCTTCTCCACGACTTGGCGTCCCAGGACTCCGGTGCCTCCGGCAACTGCAATGCGCATGACTACTCCCCTGCGAAAGATTTCGGTTACCTGCCCATAGTGGCACACATATTCTTCGATGCAACGGGCAAAGGCCGGGCCGCTCATCATCCAAGGATGAGCTGCCCGGCCTTTGCGCTTCGAAAGAGTTCGGCTTATTCGACGAATTCTTCCATGTCGACATCCGAGGTATCGCGGGTCATGAACAGTGCCACCAGGGTCAGCACTGCGCCCAGGGCGAGGTAGAGCCCCACGCCCAAGGTGTTGCCGTTGCCGGCCTTCCACAGCGCCACAGCAACGAAGGAAGCTGGTGCGGCACCGATCACCGAGGACAGGTTGTAGGCAACTGCCGAGCCGGTGTAGCGGACGTTCGAAGGGAACAGTTCAGGCAAGTAGGCGGCCATCGGACCGAAGGTCGAGCCCATTAGCGCGAAGCCGATGATCAGGCCGGCCATGGCAGCGCCCTGGCCCGGGCCGAAGAAGAGGGTCCATGCCAGGCCGAAGACCAGGATGCCTGAGGTGACCCAGATCAGGAACTTGCGGCGGCCGAACTTCTCAGCCAATGGGCCGGAGACGACGGTGAAGATGCCGAAGAAGACAACACCGATGATCAGCATGGTCAGGAAGGTCGGGCGTTCAATGCCCAGGCCCGGGACGAAGCCGGCAGCGTCGAAGGTCTTGCCCTTGGCTTCGGCCGCCGCGGTAGCCTGCTCCACGCTGGCTGGCTGGGTGCCGTAGGTCAGGGTGAAGGAGGTCATCAGGTAGAACAGCACGTAGGTGGCCAGCATGATGAAGGTACCGGCCAGGGTTGGGCGCCAGTGCTTCTTCATGGTCACCGCGAATGGCGACTTCACGACCTTCTTCTGATCCAGGACCTTCTGGAAGGACGCGGATTCAACCAGCTTCAGGCGTACCCACAGGCCGATAATGACCATCACTGCGGAGAAGAAGAACGGAATGCGCCAGCCCCACGCCTGGAACTGCTCGGCAGTGGTCCAGGTCTGCAGGGCGACGAACATCAGGTTGGCGATGATGAAGCCGATGGGAGCGCCCAGCTGCGGGAAGGTCCCGTAGATGGCGCGCTTGTTCTTTGGAGCGTTCTCGGTGGCCAGCAGCGCAGCGCCGGACCACTCGCCACCCAGGGCCAGGCCCTGGGCGAAGCGCAGCAGCACCAGTGCGGTTGGCGCCAGCACCGTCCAGCTGCCGGCAGCCGGTGGCAGGAAGCCGATGAGGAACGTCGCGATACCCATCAGGAGCAGCGAGGCGACCAGGGTTCCCTTGCGGCCCAGCTTGTCGCCGTAGTGGCCGAAGACGATCGAGCCGAGCGGGCGAGCCACGAAGGCCACACCGAAAATCGCGAACGAGGAAAGGATCGCGTTGATTGTGGTGGCGTTCGGGAAGAACAGTGCGGGGAATACGAGAACCGACGCGGTGGCGTAGGCGTAGAAATCGAAGAATTCGACCGTAGTGCCGATCATGCTGGCAAACAGCACGCGTCCGCGTGAGTTTTCCTTTGGCACCACCGTCTGGTTAGCCTGCGACATTGAGGCTGCTCCTTAGAGTGAAAGTACGAGTGAATCGTTCATTTACGAATGTCACAATCTTAAACCTCAATGCCCAGTATTCGGATATTGATGTCCACTATTTGGACATCAATAAGCCACCAACCAGCCACCAGCACGTCATTTGCCATCTAACTAGCGGGAATTCGCTAGTTCACATAATGAGACGTGACTAGTTCAAAGAGGAATCCGGCTTATACCAAAAGGCAGATCGAATGTGAACATCATCACTATATTTCACCAATGGGCGGTTAATAAAGCAACGGCGGCATCTGCATTGAATGCTGATGCCGCCGTTGCTGAAAAGCGATAGCTAGATGTGCCGATGCAGACGGCGCGCGGCCTCTGCCAATGAGCCAGACAGCGATGGGTACACGGTGAAGGTCTCTGCGACGTCATCCACGTGCAGGCCGTTCTGGACAGCCAAGGCCAGTGAGTAGATCAGCTCGCTGGCTCGCGGTGCGACCACCACGCCGCCGATGACGGTGCCCGAGCCCTTGCGCGAAACGATCTTCACGAAGCCGTGCTCCACGTTCATCATCTTGGCGCGGGCATTCGCGTTCAGATCGACCTTGATGATGTTCGCTTGGTACTTGCCCTCGGCAACAGCACGCTGGGTGACACCTACGGTGGCAATTTCAGGGGACGTGAAGACGTTGGAAGCCACCAGATCCAGATTCAGCGGCTTGACCGAGTCGCCGAGCAGGTGGGCTACGGCAATACGGCCCTGCATCGCGGCCACCGAGGCGAGCGCGAAGACGCCGGTGCAGTCACCGGTGGCGTAGATATTGGTAGCGGTAGTACGGGATACGCCGTCGACCTTGATGTGGCCGGATTCGGTGAGCTGCACGCCAGCTTCTTCCAAGCCGAGGTTGGCGGTGTTCGGAATGCCGCCGACGGCAACCAGGCAGTGGCTGCCTTCCAGCACGCGGCCGTCAGCCAAGGTGACGAGGACCTTGTCGCCCTTGCGCTCCACGCCTTCTGCGCGGGCCTGGGATACGACGTTCACGCCGTTTTCCTTGAATGCGTCTTCCAGCACGCCAGCTGCATCAGCATCCTCGCCGGGAAGAACGCGGTCACGCGAGGACACCAGGGTGACCTTGGCACCAAGCAGGTTGTAGGCCGAAGCGAACTCTGCACCGGTGACACCGGAGCCAACAACGATCAGGTGCTCAGGCACCTCGTTCATGTTGTAGATCTGGGTCCAGTTGAAAATGCGTTCGCCGTCCGGCTTCGCGGTAGGCAGCTCACGCGGGTGCGCGCCAACAGCGATCAGGATGGCATCGGCATCGATGGTCTGCTCCGAGCCGTCCGGGTGGGAGACCGCCACGGTGTTCTGGTCAAGCAGGCGGCCTTCGCCGATGACAATGCGAACCCCGTTGCGCTCCAAGCCGGTGCGGATATCCGAAGACTGCTCCTTGGCAAGGTCCAGCAGGCGGTGGTTGACTACCGAGAAGTCGGTCACCGCGGAGTCCAGTCCATCAACATGGACACCGAAGGCCTCGGCCTGCTTCACGCGGCGCACAGCGTCGGCGGTAGCAATCAGGGTCTTAGACGGTACGACATCGGTCAGCACTGCTGAACCGCCCATGCCAGCACGTTCCACAATGGTGACATTGGCGCCCAACTGGGCCGCTCCCATGGCAGCTTCATAGCCGCCCGGTCCGCCACCGAGGATCACTAAACGGGTTGCTTCATTACTACGATCTGCGCTCACGGTTTCTATTGTTCACCATGTCGGTTCAATGCGCACATTCAAATGGCCGTTTCCGGACGTGATATTGATTCTGAAGCACTAGCTTCACCTGACAAAGCGCCCCGGTACCGGTAGCGTATTGCCCGTGACTGATATGCATAATGACCCACAGGCTCTAGCAGCACAGGCTGCACAGGTAATCGCCGAGCAGACCAACGTTGAAAAACACGATATCGCGCTAGTGCTGGGCTCCGGATGGGGCCAGGCCGCCGAACTGATCGGCGAAACCACCCACACCCTGGATGCCACCACCATCCCCGGCTTCCACGCCCCGGCCGTTCCCGGCCACAAGGGCAGCATCTCCTCGATCCTGACCTCCACCGGCAAGCGCGTTCTGGTGCTCGGTGCCCGCACCCACTACTACGAGGGCCGCGGCGTACGCTCAGTAGTCCACCCCATCCGCACCGCAGCGGCCACCGGGTGTGAAACCCTGGTGCTGACCAACGGCTGCGGCGGCTTGAACGAGCACTGGACCCCAGGCACCCCGGTGATGATCTCGGATCACATCAACCTCACGGCCACTTCCCCGCTGGAAGGCGCTACCTTCGTAGACCTGACCGACCTGTACTCCTCGCGCATTCGCGGCATTGCCCGCGAAGTGGACTCCAGCCTTGATGAAGGCGTCTACGCCCAGTTCACCGGACCGCACTACGAAACCCCGGCCGAGGTCCAATACGCCAAGCGAATCGGCGCCGACCTGGTGGGCATGTCCACCGCGCTGGAAGCCATTGCCGCACGCCACGCAGGCATGGAGATCTTCGGCATGTCCCTGGTGACCAACCTGGCCGCTGGCATCAGCCCGGTTCCGCTGAGCCACGAAGAAGTGATCGAAGCCGGCCAGGCCGCCGGCCCGCGCATTTCCAAGCTGCTCGCGCAGATTATCGCCAAGCTCTAAGCCGAGGCGCAGTACCGGGAATCAACGGCGTTCTTCTCAGAGGGAAAACAGTGAATCACACGCAAAAGATCCAGCTCCTTGATGCAGCTGGCAAATGGGCGGCCCAGGATCCAGACCAGGAAACCCAGGCCGAATTGCAACGGCTCATCGAGCGGGTCGCCGAAGGCGACGCACAGGCCTTTGACGATATCGCCGACCGCTTCAGCGGCGTGCTGGAATTCGGCACCGCGGGCCTGCGCGCCGAGCTCGGCGCCGGGCCGATGCGCATGAACCGCGTTGTGGTCATGCGCACCGCGGCGGGCATCGCCCGTTTCCTTGCTGAGAAGGCCGCCGGCCAGTACATCCCCAAGGTCGTCATCGGCTTCGATGCCCGCTTCAACTCGGATGTCTTCGCCGAAGATTCCGCAGGGATCTTCGCGGCCGCCGGCTTCGAGGTCCTGCTGATGCCGTCGCCACTGCCCACCCCGGTGCTGGCCTGGGCCGTCCGCGAATTCTCGGCCGAGGCCGGAGTCATGGTCACCGCCAGCCACAACCCTCCCCGTGATAACGGGTACAAGGTCTACGTCGGCGGACGCATCACCGGCGACTCGGGACGCGGCGCGCAGATCGTATCCCCCATCGACGCTGAAATCGCTGCCCTCATCGACCACCAGCAACCGGTCGCCCAAATCCAGCGGGCCACCGAAGGCTGGGACGTGCTGCCGGCACCCGGTGCCCCAGGCGACATCGAGGCCGCCTACCTGGCAGCCATCAACCCGGTGATCCCCGACGCACAGGGCCAGGAGGCAGCCCGCAAGAACCTGCGTGTTGTCGTCTCAGCCATGCACGGCGTCGGCGGGCACACCATGAAGCAGGCATTGCTCAACGCCGGATTCAGCGACGTCCACATGGTTGCCGAGCAGGAACAGCCGGATCCGCTGTTCCCCACCGTGAAATTCCCCAACCCGGAAGAGCCCGGAGCCATCGACTTGTCGCTGGCTCTGGCACGCACGGTGGACGCTGACCTGGTGATCGCCAATGACCCGGACGCTGACCGCTGTGCCGCCGCCATCCTCGATGGCGGAACGTGGCGGATGCTGCGCGGCGACGAAGTAGGATGGCTGCTGGGCGACCAGATTTCCAAGAACCTGCCAGAAGGCAAGAAGCTGGCCAATTCGATCGTCTCCTCCCGCATGCTGGCTGCCATTGCCAAGGATGCCGGGCGCGAGCACGAGGAAACGTTGACCGGTTTCAAATGGATCTCCCGTGTCGAGGATCTGGGCTTCGGCTACGAAGAAGCCCTGGGTTACTGTGTCGCCCCGGATCTGGTCCGCGATAAGGACGGGATTTCCGCCGGCATCGTCTTGGCAGACCTCGCCGCACAGCTGAAGGCCGAATCAGGGTCCTTGGCAGGCCGCCTCGATGAGCTGGCCGCCAAGCACGGTGTGCATGTCACCGACCAGCTTTCGCTGCGTTTCACCGATCTGGCCCAGATTCCAGTGCTAATGGACAAGTTCCGCCACCAGGCCCCCGAGACGCTGGGCGGTTCCGAGGTTTCCGAGGTCACCGACCTGTCCGTGGGAACCGAAAAGCTCCCGGCCACCAACGCGATCATCCTGCACACCTTCTCCGGTGCGCGGGTCATCGTTCGCCCCTCCGGCACGGAGCCAAAACTCAAATGCTACTTGGAAACCATTGAACCGGTAGACGGCCTGGAAGGCGTTCGGGCAGCTCGGACGCGAGCCACCGAACAGGTGCAAGCCATCAAGAAGGAATTGGCAGCCTACCTGAATGCCAACTAGGCTTGCCCTTTCGAGACTTTCATTTGAACTGCTTGAGATCTTAACTGTTAGAGGAAAAGATGACTGAACTTACCGCCCGCGAGATCGCTGGCTACATTGACCACACCCTGCTGGCTCCAAATGCTTCGCGGGAACAGATTGTCCAGATCTGCGAAGAGGCCAAGAAGTACGAATTCAAGTCGGTCTGCGTCAACCCGCTGTGGGTCTCCACCGTGGCCCGCGAGCTCGAAGGCTCCGAGGTCTTGACCTGCTCGGTGATCGGATTCCCTCTGGGCACCTCGGCCACTGACACCAAGGTCTTCGAGACCAAGCACGCGGTGGCTGACGGCGCCAATGAAATCGATATGGTCATCGACATTGCCGCTGCTTTGCGCGGAGACCGCGATGCCCTGGTCAATGAGATCTTTGCCATCGCCCAGGCAGCCCATGAAGGCGGCGCGATCTTGAAGGTCATCATCGAGACCTGCCTGCTCACCGAAGAAGCCAAGGTCCTGGCCTGCGAGGCTGCGAAGGCTGCCGGCGCTGATTTCGTGAAGACCTCCACCGGATTCTCCACCGGTGGTGCCACCGTTGAAGACGTGGCTTTGATGCGCCAGACTGTCGGACCGGATATGGGAGTCAAGGCCTCCGGCGGCGTGCGCAGCGTTGAAACCGCTCGTGCCATGATTGCTGCCGGTGCTACCCGACTGGGATCCAGCTCAGGAGTTGCTATCCTAGAAGGAGAGCAAAGCGGTTCCAGCTACTAGGACATCGCACCTATCAGTTTCCTCAAGGAGAAAAAGTGTACTCGAACGGCAAGAACACTGCCCATTCCGGTGAAGGCCGCCTTGTCGGCAACCTCATCAATTTTGTGATCTTCTTCGTGATGTTCGCAGCCGGCATCTACACCCTGGGCTACTGGGAATTGGACAACGCCTGGTGGCCAACCCTGGCAGGCTTCGCTCTGATGTTCCTGGCATTCGCCATTCCGATGCACCTGATGGGCCGCTCGGAAAAGTCCGAGGACCTGGTTGCAGCCAGCGCTGCAAACCTGAAGTAGCTGAGATTTCAGAAGGTTGGGAGGCCCACTTGGGCTTCCCAACCTTTTTGTTTAACCCCAGTACCAGGACCCTGTCGATGTGCCTCTAGACTGGGGCTATGGATGAGTCTTGGGAATACCGCGTAGAAACCTTCTGGAATACCAGCGCCGGGAAGAATGCTGCGCAGCTTCATGCGGAACTTGCAGAACTGCTTCATGGCCTTGATCCGCAGGACCCGCGAGTACTCTTCGAAATCGCGTCACTCCATGACTTCCTCGGCGAAGAAGAACACGCAGTGAAGCCCTACCAGCAAGCGCTGGCAGGCGGGCTGCCTGGCCAGAAACGGGAAGAAGCGCTCATCCAGCTGGCCAGCACCCTTCGCAATCTGGGGCAGTGCGAGCAAGCCATTGAGCTTCTCACGCAGATTCCGGCAACCTCGAATTTGCATGCCGACGCCCAAGGGTTTTTGGCGTTGGCCCTGCTGGATGCCGGCCGCAGCACGGACGCGGTGCGTACCGCGCTGACCGCCTTGGCTCCGTCCACCCAGCTCTATGGGCGTGCCCTCACGGCCTACGCCCAGGACCTGTCGGCCCCGGGCGCAGCCCAACGCTAAGGCGTCTCGGCGGCTATTTGGCAGCAGTGGCCGGGGTAGGTTCGAAGATCGCGTAGAGCAGCTTTTCAGCCCACTCGAGGATCTCTTCGTCCGCCAGATCCCGTCCGCCAATAGGCGAGGTCTTGGGCTTGGGCAGGAATATCGAATTCAATGCCGGCTTGTTCGCGGCCCCTGGGTAGAGGCGTTCCAGGCGCACCTGGCGCGAGGCTGGCAGGTCCTCGATCTTGGCCGGCGACAGCTTGATGTTGTTGCCGATCTGCTGGATATCATGCAGCCCCACAGCGCGGGCGCGGATACGCAAAGCGGCAACCCTCATCAGGTTCTCCACCGGCTGCGGAAGCTTGCCATAGCGGTCCACAAGCTCCTCGCGCACTTCGGCGAGCGCCTCGTTGGTTTCCGCCGAGGCAATATTGCGGTAGGCCTCCAGGCGCAGCCGCTCGCCGGGGACATAATCATGTGGCAGATGGGCGTTGACCGGCAGGTCGATCTTCATCTCGGTGGCTTCTTCTTCGCCTTCGCCCTTGTAGTCGGCCACGGCTTCGCCCACGAGGCGCAGGTAGAGGTCGAAGCCCACGCCGGCAATGTGGCCTGACTGTTCGCCGCCGAGCAGGTTGCCCGCCCCGCGCAGTTCCAGGTCCTTCATCGCCAGCTGGTAGCCCGAGCCCAGTTCGTTGTGCGCGGCGACTGCCTTCAGGCGCTCCAGGGCGACCTCGCCCAGCGGCTTTTCCACGTCCCAGAGGAAGTAGGCGTAGGCGCGTTCACGCCCGCGGCCTACGCGTCCGCGCAGCTGGTGCAGCTGGGAGAGGCCATAGTTGTTGGCCCGGTCCACAATCAGCGTATTGGCATTGGAGATGTCCAGACCGGTTTCGATGATCGTTGTGGAGACCAGGACGTCGAACTTCTTTTCCCAGAAGTCCTGGATGATCCGTTCCAGCCGGGATTCGCTCATCTTGCCGTGCGCGACTTCCACGCGGGCTTCCGGAACAAGTTCACGCAGTTCCGCGGCCACGCGCTCGATGGAGCTCACGCGGTTGTGCACGAAGAACACCTGCCCGTCACGCATGAGTTCGCGCTTGATAGCTGCGGAGATCTGCTTATCGCTGCGCGGACCCACATAGGTCAGCACCGGGTGTCGTTCTTCTGGCGGTGTTGCCAGGGTGGAGGTTTCGCGAATGCCGGTCAATGACATTTCCAAGGTACGCGGAATCGGGGTGGCGCTCATGGCCAGCACATCCACGTTGGTGCGCATCTTCTTGAGTTCTTCCTTGTGCTCGACACCGAAGCGCTGTTCCTCGTCGATAATGACCAGGCCCAGGTTCTTGAACTCGACATTCTTGGACAGCAGGCGGTGGGTGCCGATGACGATATCCACGCTGCCGTCCTTCAGCCCGGCCATGATTTCCTTTGATTCCTTGGCGGTCTGGAAACGCGACAGGGTTTTCACGCGGACCGGGAAGCCGGAGTAGCGTTCGGTGAAGGTCTGGTAGTGCTGGGAAGCCAGCAAGGTTGTGGGCACCAGCACGGCCACCTGCCGGGAATCCTGCACCGCCTTGAAGGCAGCGCGCACGGCAATTTCGGTCTTGCCGAAGCCCACGTCGCCGGAAATCAACCGGTCCATCGGGATTTCCTTCTCCATATCGGACTTCACCTCATTGATCGCGGTGAGCTGATCTGGAGTTTCAATGAACGCGAAGGCTTCTTCCAGCTCGTTCTGCCACGGAGTGTCCTGGCCGAACGCGTGGCCGCGGCTGGCCATGCGTGCTGAGTACAGCTTGATCAGGTCCCCTGCGATTTCCTTGACCGCTTTTCGGGCCTTGGATTTGGTGCTGGCCCAATCCGAGCCGCCCATCTTGGACAGGGTGGGGGCTTCGCCGCCCACGTACCGCGTGACCATGTGCAGCTGATCCATCGGGACGAAGAGCCGGTCCCCCGGCGCTCCGCGCTTGGATGAGGCGTATTCCACCACAAGGTATTCGCGCTTGGCGTCCTTGCCCGAACCGTTGACCTTGCGGGCCATCAGCTCCACGAATTTGCCGATGCCGTGCTGCTCGTGGACGATGAAGTCCCCTGCCTGCAGGCTCAGTGGATCAACCGCGTTGCGCTTGCGCTTGACCGTGAGCTTGCGGCCCTTGCGGTTGGGGTACGCGCTGGAGCGGCCCAGCAGGTCGGCTTCGGTGAGCAAGCCGAGCTTGAGGTCTTCAAAGACGAAACCACGCCCGGCGGTGGCCTGGGTGATTTCGATCAGCCCCGGCGTTGGCTCCTGGTCGATGTTGTCGACGCGATGCGCGGGGATGCTGAATTCCGCGAAGAGTTCAGAGAGCCGCTGGGCCGGGCCAGGGCCTTCGGTAGCAACGACAAAACGCCATTGGTCCTTGACTCGTCCGGCGATGAATTCCATCATCGCTTCGATATCGCCCTGGTAGCCGTGGGGTTCGCGCGCCGGGATGCGGATGGTCGAAGCGCCAAGATCCAGTTCTTCATCCGCGCCCATGGCGGTCAGCGCCCACCAGGAGACCTTGGCTGCCTTGGCATGCTCCAGGGTTTCGGCCAATGAGGCGAAGTCGCCGGTGGCGAGCTTGCGCTCGGACGTCGCGGTGTTCAGGTCCAGCGGAGCGGTGGCTCCGTCGGAGGCCGAAGCCCAGGCGGCGGCCAGGAACTCGGCGTTGGTAGCGTTCAGGTCCTGGGCGCGGGCGCGAACGCGTTCAGGCTCCATCACCAGGGCGATGGAGGACTCTGGCAACAGCGAGAGCAGGGGAACCATCTTGTCGACCAGCAGTGGCGCGAGGGACTCCATGCCTTCCACTGCGATGCCGCCGGCAATTTTGGTGAGCATTTCCTGGGCTGCAGGGAATTGGTTTTTCAGGTTCGCCGCCCGGCTCATGACCTGCGGGGTGATCAGCATTTCACGGCAGGGAGTGGCAATGATTTTCTGCGGTCCGGCGTCATCGGTGGAGCGCTGGTCTGCGATGGCGAAGTAGCGCATGGAATCGATCTGATCACCGAAGAAATCAATGCGTACCGGGTGGTCGAGCGTCGGCGGGAACACGTCGATGATACCACCGCGCACAGCGAATTCGCCGCGATGGGTGACCATATCCACGCGGGCGTAGGCCGCGGCGGCTAGGTCCTTGATGACCTGGTCGAAGCCTGGTTCGGCATCCAGCTCCAGGGCCACCGGACGCAATTCGCCCAGGCCGGCCACCAGCGGCTGGAGGACGGCGCGTATCGGTGCGATGACGACGCTGAGGCTGTCATCGCGCTGGTGAAGCCGGCGCAAGACTTCGAGTCGGCGGCCGACGGTATCGCTGCGTGGCGAGAGGCGTTCATGCGGCAGGGTTTCCCACGAAGGGAACTCGGCAATCCGCTCTGCTGGCAGGTAGGCGCTCAGCGAGCTGGAAACCTCTTCCGCCTCGCGTCCGGTGGCGGTGACGATCAGCGTCACACCCTCGTTCTTGCTCTCGTCCAGGGACTGGCTGATATGCGCCGAGAGGATTGCGCGCATGCCCTGCGGGGCCGCGATTTCCAGTTCTTCGCTTCGCGTGGAGAAGCTGTTGGCTGCACTCGTGCGGATGCGGCGGAAGGATGACTCCTCGCGCAGGAAGTCATGAAGTCCGTTCAGGCTCATGGGGATTTCGTATCCTCTCGTGCAGGCGCTTGGAGCAGTGTGCCCAGTGGTAGTTCTGGGGCGAAACGACACCACGAACACCGACCGCAAATGTTTTCCGCGGCCGGCTCAACGCCAATATGTTGTTTTAAGTGCAGTTCTAGCCTACCTAATACATCCCACCGGATAGGGTTAATACTGTCCGTCCCCGGGCCAGCTCTTTTTGCTTGCCCGGCCAGCCAAATTTCCAGATTGGGATCCGCTTTCATGACATTGAATGCAAGCACTCAGATCGGCCACCCTGCCCAGCAGGTCATCGCTACCTTGAGCGACCGTGGCTTCGCCGAGCATCTGACCAAAGTCGCCAACGGCACTTTGAATGAATTCACCGTAGATGGCGATATCGCTGGTGCTTTCACCTTGACCACGGTCCGCGCAGTGCCTACCGACCGCGTTCCTGATATCGCGCGCAAGTTCGTGGGTTCTTCCATCGAGATCACCCAGGTGGAAAAGTGGAGCGCACCGGATGCTGCCGGCAGCCGTTCTGCAACGGTGCAGATCACCGTTGGCGGCGTTCCAGTCACTGTTAGCGGCACCGAGCAGCTGACCGGCCAGGGCGAGGTCTCGGAGCTTGCCGTGGATGCCAAGGTCTCGTCCTCGATTCCTTTCATTGGCGGCAAGCTGGCTTCGGCGGCCGAGCCATACATTGGCAAGGCGCTGAATCTGCAGGCTGCCCAGGTCAACGCTTGGCTCTCGAAGTAGGTTCTTCAGCCTTCGCTAAGTGAACTTCTTCGATCCCCGGATGTGCGTTTTTCGCAATACATCCGGGGATTTGTGGTCCCCGGCACTGATCGCGATAGGGTGGAAATAGGTGTGCCGGGAAGTCTGGTCGGCGAGAAATATTCATTTAACGAAGTAAGCGAGTTAAACGCATGAGCCAAACTCCGTCTTCGGGTTCCGGCAAGAACCTGTTTTCACGCCCAAGCTATAAAGAGTCAGTGCGCATCGGAGATATCCTGCGCAAGGAAACCGTCGGTGGCATGGTGCTCATCGCCGGTGCATTGCTGGCTTTGATCTGGGCCAACACTCCCCTGCGCGAATCCTATTTCGCGCTGCGCGATTTCCACTTCGGTCCAACGCTCTTCGGCGTTGACCTGAACCTTTCCATCGGCCACTGGGCCGCAGACGCGCTGCTCGCGGTGTTCTTCTTCCTCACCGGTCTTGAGCTGAAAAAAGAATTTGTCATTGGCGACCTGCGCAATGTCAAAACCGCTGCGGTCCCGGTGGCTGCAGCCTTTGGCGGTGTGCTGGTCCCAGCATTGATCTTCATGGCCGTTGCCGCCGGTTCCGGCGGCGGCGCGGAACTGCTGCGCGGCTGGGCCATCCCCACGGCCACTGACATTGCCTTCGCCGTGGCTGTGCTCGCGGTGATCGGTTCCGCTCTGCCTGCAGCTTTGCGCATTTTCCTGCTGACTTTGGCGGTGGTCGATGACCTGATTGCCATTGTCATCATTGCTGTGGTCTTCACCGATGAACTCAAGCTTTCGTACTTGGGTCTCTCCCTGATTCCGATCATCCTCTTCACGGTCCTGGCCCGCTACCTCGGCAAGTTCTTCGCCAAGAACGCCTGGGCCGCGTGGGTCATCTTGTTGCCACTGGGCATCATCACCTGGATCTTCGTCTTCGGCTCCGGCATCCACGCCACCATCGCCGGCGTGGTCCTGGGCTTCTGCGTCCCGGTCAAGCGCACCGATGGACGAGAAGGCGCCGGATTGGCAGAACAGTTCGAGCATCGTTTCCGCCCGCTCTCCTCAGGTTTCTGCATCCCGATCTTCGCCTTCTTCGCAGCCGGAGTCACGGTGGTTTCCTCCGAGTCCGGCGGCGGCAATGTCCTTGCCGACCCGGTCTTCTGGGGCATCGTCTTGGGCTTGGTGTTCGGCAAGCCGATTGGCATCATGGGGTTCACTTGGTTGCTGACCAGGTTCACCAAGGCATCGTTGGACAAGGACGCTCAATGGGGCGACCTGCTGGGCGTGACCCTGCTTGCCGGCATCGGCTTCACGGTTTCGCTACTGGTTTCCGAGTTGTCCTTCGGTCTGGAATCCCCGCATTACGAACATGCCAAGGTGGCCATCCTCAGCGGGTCCTTCATCGCAGCCATTCTGGGTGCCCTGTGGCTGGTTCCCCGCAACCGCCGCTACAAGGTGATCAACGAGCGCGAGACGCGCGATGAGGACAAGGACGGCATTCCCGACGTATATCAGCAGGATGAGAACAACAGCTAGGCAGCGACCGAGCTAGCAGATATTAAACGACTGTGGCGCTTGCCCTCCGTAAAGGAGGACAAGCGCCACAGTCTTTGCCTATCGACTACTTGTTAGCGCCGAGCATCGCAGCTTCAGCGGCGACCCAAGCGAGCATCGCGCACTTGACGCGTGCCGGGAACTTGGAGACGCCGACAAAGGCGGCCGCGTCTTCCAGGACTTCTTCATCAGGCTCGAAGGTTCCCTTGGAACGCATCATTTCGCGGAAGATCTCCAGCTTGTCCAAGAACTCGTCCTTGGTCATCTCTGGGAGCATTTCGCTCAGGACCGACGCCGAGGCCATGGAGATGGAACAGCCATCGCCTTCCCAGCTCATGGCTTCGAAATGATCATCGTCATTCAACTCGACGCGGACGCGGATCTGGTCGCCGCAAATAGGGTTATGCTGGTGCGATTCGCCATGCAGGAGACCCTCGGTGACGTCCACCAGCGGCGAGCCGATGCGTCGCTTGGAGTGGTCCAGAATGACCTGTTGGTATAGCTGATCTAACTCGTTCACTTAGACTCCAAAGTATTCACGCACGGAACCCAAGGCTTCGAGAAGCGCCTTGATGTCTTCTTCCGTGTTGTACAGATAGGTGCTTGCTCGGGTGGTGGCAGTGACGCCCAAGGCACGGTGCAGCGGCTGGGCGCAGTGGTGGCCTACGCGCACGGCGATGCCACGAGAATCGAGGTACTGGCCCACATCGTGCGGGTGCACTCCAATGACTTCAAATGGCACGGTGCCGATACGGCGGGCGTCGCTCGGGCCGAAGACGCGCACGCCCTCAATCTGGGACAGGCCTTCGTAGAGCATTGCGCCGAGGTGTTCTTCCCACTGCGCGATGCGGTCCATGCCGATTTCCTGCAGGTAGCTGACTGCGGTAGCCAGGCCGTGGGTCTGGGCAATGCGCTGGGTCCCTGCCTCAAAGCGCTGCGGCGCTGGCAGGAATTCTGCGTGTTCCATATCCACGACGGTGATCATTGATCCGCCGGTGAGGAATGGCGGCATGGCGTTGAGCAGTTCTTCGCGGCCGTAGAGGGCGCCGATGCCGGTAGGGCCGAGCATCTTGTGGCCGGAGAAGGCCATAAAATCAACGTCGAGTGCTTTGACGTCCACTGGCAGGTGCGGCACCGACTGGCAGCCGTCGAGCACCGTCAAGGCTCCAACCTTGCGCGCTGCGTCGACAAAGCGCTGAGTGTCGGTGATGGTGCCGAGCACGTTGGAGACGTGGGTGAACGCTACCAGCTTGGTTTTCTCGGTTACCAGTTCATCCAGCAGGTCATAGCGCAGTGCGCCGTCTTCGCCCACTGGCACATAGCGCAAGGTGGCTCCGGTGCGAAAAGCCAGTTCCTGCCAAGGGATCAGGTTGGCGTGGTGCTCGATTTCGGTGGTGAGGATTTCATCGCCCGGTCCAATGCGGAAACGCTCGGCGGCTTCGCCGCCACGTCCCAAGGACGCATTGGAAATCGAGTAGCTGATCAGGTTCAGCGCTTCGGTGGCATTCGAGGTCCAAACCAGTTCGTTGGTGCGTGCACCGATGAACTTGGCTACGGTCTCGCGGGCCTCTTCATAAATCTCGGTCGCTTCGACGGCCAGGGTGTGAGCGCCACGGTGCACAGCGGCGTTGGCGTTCTCATAGAAGTGCTGTTCCGCTTCGTAAACGCAACGCGGTTTCTGGCTGGTGGCGCCTGAGTCCAAGTACACGACGTCGGTACCGTTGACTTGGTGCTCCAGAATCTCGAAATCTGCCTTGATACGCTGAACCTCTACGGCACTGAGCGATACCTGGGCGGCTGGCTGACCGGTCATCGTCTGCACGTGGTCCTCCGAATAATTGTCATGGGTTGCCTTGTCACCACGGGGATCTAGCGTCAATGATGGATTAGGCAAGGTGTACATTGGGTAATTATTCCACTCCGCACCGAGATGCACATCTAAGTTTGGCCTTAGTAAGTAACACCTCAAACGGTGCCTATTTAACGGTTCAAGGACCGCGGTGAGCCGGCTGAGCCGTCCCGCGATCCTTGATAACTCACTCTTGCCGCGTTGCCTGGCAACGATTCAAGAATCAGTTGGTATGAAATTTTGTCTGCGCTGCTTCGAGCCCTGAACTCATCAGCAGCTCAACTGCATCGGCGCAGTTGTCAATCAAGAACGGAAGATCCTGCTTCTCCGCTTTGGAGAAATCCTGCAGGACCCACTTCGCGGTATCCATGCGTCCCGGCGGGCGTCCAACGCCAGCGCGAACACGCAGATAATCTTTGGATCCCATCGCCTTGGAGATATCCCGCAGGCCATTATGGCCGCCTTCTCCCCCGCCGCGCTTGAGCTTGATGGTGTCAAAGGGAATATCAATCTCATCGTGCACCACGATCAGATGATCAACGTCGATTCCGTAGAACTTGGCAGCATTAGCTACCGGGCCACCGGAAAGGTTCATGAACACCATCGGCTTGGCCAGTACGATACGCGGACCGCCGACGCCCATGCGTCCTTCAACAACTTGCGCGCGTGACGAGTGGGTTTTGAATTTCGAGCCGATCCGATTGGCCAGCTCATCGAGCACCATCTGCCCGATATTGTGTCTATTGCCAGCGTAGCCGGACCCGGGATTCCCGAGTCCGGCTACGAGCCAAGTGCCATCACTCATGATGCTTAGCTAAAACCTAGTTCGCTGGAATTAGGCAGCGATGATCAGGTCAAGGTGATCAACGGTGCGGTTCAGCGCGTGGATCTGGATGTCCTTGATGGTGGTCTTGACGGTCTTGCCATCGATGTTCAGAACCAGCTCAACACCGCGGTCGCGAACGGCCAGGGTGGTTTCGCGAGCTGGAAGCAGCACGTGCTGTGGCTCGGAGCCTGCACCGTAAACAACTGCTGGGATCTGGCCGTCGCGGCGAGCCTGGCGAGCAGCGCCCTTACCGAAATCGCTACGTACAACGGCGTCAAGGTTGACAGATGCCATGATAATTCTCCTTAGGAAATGAATGCTTCGTTAAGGCCCTTGCGTGGACTCGGGAAGCATCCAACATCTAAGAGATGAAAGAGCTTGTCCGGCCTTGTCGATAACGGTCCCACCATTACTGGTGTTTCCCTCGCCTGGGCACAGTCAACAATTCTACCAGCTGCTATCCTCAACAAGAAAACCTGTAGCGAACGCCACTTAAGCAAGCGTTCTGCCGCTCAGCTCAGCTGGAAGATAAAGGTGTCGTCGAGCGAAAAACCATGCGTGTCATCGCAACGATACCCACGTAGCCAGGGCACTCCATCCACTACTCGCAGATAAAATCCTCGGGGAAATTCCTCATCACCCAACGCCGAGGAGGCAATGGTGAGTGAATCGACCGGAGACTTACCGGCACTGAGCACTGAATCGCTCGAAGTACTTTGAGCCAGGTATGCCAACCGAAGATAGGGGCCGGTTATTGGTGAGCATAGTTGCAGTCCATGGCTAATCGCTCGGTCAAAAATTTGCGGCAACGTAGCTCCGGCGTCCAGATCAAGCTGTTGCAGGTTACGACTTACCACGGTCAGCTCCTGTACTGGCACAACCTCATCGAAAACCCGGTGGGCCAGCAGCATTTTGGCATAGTCGTTAAGCTGAACCCCGGCTTGGTCCATGCGTTGCAGTAGCTCAGAGCGTTCCAGCCCTCCCACAGCGATCTGGCGTATTCCAAATTCCATGTTGCCCCTCCTGGACCTTGATCCACCATAAATAATAGTTTTTCGTGTCCGTATAAGGCACCTTCACCGGGCATTTTATCGGGCGGGGCATACGGGAATTTCTAATATTTGAAACCTCAGAGTTTCAAAAAACGACCGAGTCACAGAGGCAAGTGCTCCGCATGAGGACCGGCTTGCGGGACACTCTCAACGAACTCCCCAGAAAGTCACATTGCCTCAGCTGGACATGCCTATTCTCGAAATTAGATAGTCTGGTGTAATGAAATCACTATCGATTGGTGCAACTGTCCTACTCCTGGTCGCTGCGGGTTTTTCTTTTCCGGTCAATCCGCTATGGGGTGCACTTTCGCTTGCTGCCGCGATCTGTTCAGCAGCGACTTATTTCGTATACAGAAAACAGGCAAAAAACACGCGCTAATTCTGGACATCTCGAAACTCTAGTCCCAGTGAACGTTCGGCTTGCGGACAGCGTCAGAAGCCGTTGCACTAGGCTGTGAGAATGAGCCCAGAGACGGTACAACTTCGAGATCGCTCGCGTCCAAGCTGGTCAACGCCGGCCCAGCATCGTTTGCTGCAGGCGCGCATCTGGCCCACAAATGGGCCAACGCCCGCGCCGGTTGTCGTACTTTCGCACGGCACCGGTGGCGCGGGAGAGGACCTGGACTGGCTCGCCAAGCCGTTGAACGACGCGGGATTCCTCGTGGCGTCGGTCGACCATCCCGGCAACAGCTACAACGACGAATACCTCGTCGAAGGATTCTCCTTCGCGTGGGAGCGAGCGCGGGACATCAGCCTCCTACTCGACTACCTTGTGGCGGAGCATGACATAGATGTTGACCGGATCGGGGCGGCTGGATTCTCGTTCGGGGGCTACACCGTCGCGGCGCTGCTCGGCGGCAGGATTGATGTAGACATCATGGGTGCGATGTTCCGCGGCTTAATCCCAGCGCCCGAGGTTCCGGAGTTCCCTGACTTGATCAAGGCGTTGCGGAGCAAGTACTCCGATGCCGAGTTGACCTCGTTGGCGGAATCCGGTGCGCGGTCGATGAGCGACACGCGCGTGCGGGTCGGTATCCTTCTGGCGCCCGCCATCGGGAGGCTCCTGCTCCCCCGGTCCTTGCAGCAGATTTCTGTCCCGGTGTTGGTGCGCTGGGGCGACGACGACAGCAACACACCGCCAGAGGACAACGCTCACCTTTACCGGGACCTTATTCCTCATGCTCATGGAGAGAGCCTTGGCTCGGATGTCGGGCACTACGTATTCCTTGGCGACCGAGAGGACGCCACCGGTGTGCGACCACATGTCGCAGCCGAGACCGTCGAGTTCTTCACTTCCCATCTCTCAGTACGCCACACGGACTGAGGCAAGCACCTCAGGGCACCCGTCCGGCGCTCGGGACGTTTCGTGACAGGAACTATGCCGGTGTCGTCGTGGTTGTCCCGCAGAAGGTTCCCGTGTGGGGCTGGTTTCATGTCGTAGCCTTATGCCATGCCAGTATCAGACTATGTTGCCGGGCTACGGCAACTAATTGGGCCTCGTCTGTTGGTCCTGCCGGGAGTAACCGCAGTAATCAGGGACGATAATTCTCGTTATCTTCTGGCATTACATGTTGCAGGGAATCGATGGGGGTTGATCGGCGGAGCCGTGGAACCCCTTGAGGAACCACGCGACGCTTTGAAACGCGAAGTCCGGGAAGAAATCGGTGCTGACATTGAGATTCATTCGGTGCTTGACAGCTATGGTGGCACCAACTTGTTGAACAAGTATCCAAATGGAGATCTGGTCAGCTACGTAACGACCGTCTACCTATGTCAATTGGTAGGGGATGCGTCAGCTGTCGAGGCCGATGAAGTCTCGGACATCGCATGGTTCTCCCGGGATCAAATCCGAGGGATCGAACGGTTTGAATGGATAGACACGGTCTTAGATGACGCTCATCGTTTTTTCGATGCCCGGTAGCCCTTCGGCTTGCGGACAGCGTCAGAAGCCGTTGCACTAGGCTGTGAGAATGAGCCCAGAGACGGTACAACTTCGAGATCGCTCGCGTCCAAGCTGGTCAACGCCGGCCCAGCATCGTTTGCTGCAGGCGCGCATCTGGCCCACAAATGGGCCAACGCCCGCGCCGGTTGTCGTACTTTCGCACGGCACCGGTGGCGCGGGAGAGGACCTGGACTGGCTCGCCAAGCCGTTGAACGACGCGGGATTCCTCGTGGCGTCGGTCGACCATCCCGGCAACAGCTACAACGACGAATACCTCGTCGAAGGATTCTCCTTCGCGTGGGAGCGAGCGCGGGACATCAGCCTCCTACTCGACTACCTTGTGGCGGAGCATGACATAGATGTTGACCGGATCGGGGCGGCTGGATTCTCGTTCGGGGGCTACACCGTCGCGGCGCTGCTCGGCGGCAGGATTGATGTAGACATCATGGGTGCGATGTTCCGCGGCTTAATCCCAGCGCCCGAGGTTCCGGAGTTCCCTGACTTGATCAAGGCGTTGCGGAGCAAGTACTCCGATGCCGAGTTGACCTCGTTGGCGGAATCCGGTGCGCGGTCGATGAGCGACACGCGCGTGCGGGTCGGTATCCTTCTGGCGCCCGCCATCGGGAGGCTCCTGCTCCCCCGGTCCTTGCAGCAGATTTCTGTCCCGGTGTTGGTGCGCTGGGGCGACGACGACAGCAACACACCGCCAGAGGACAACGCTCACCTTTACCGGGACCTTATTCCTCATGCTCATGGAGAGAGCCTTGGCTCGGATGTCGGGCACTACGTATTCCTTGGCGACCGAGAGGACGCCACCGGTGTGCGACCACATGTCGCAGCCGAGACCGTCGAGTTCTTCACTTCCCATCTCTCAGTACGCCACACGGACTGAGGCAAGCACCTCAGGGCACCCGTCCGGCGCTCGGGACGTTTCGTGACAGGAACTATGCCGGTGTCGTCGTGGTTGTCCCGCAGAAGGTTCCCGTGTGGGGCTGGTTTCATGTCGTAGCCTTATGCCATGCCAGTATCAGACTATGTTGCCGGGCTACGGCAACTAATTGGGCCTCGTCTGTTGGTCCTGCCGGGAGTAACCGCAGTAATCAGGGACGATAATTCTCGTTATCTTCTGGCATTACATGTTGCAGGGAATCGATGGGGGTTGATCGGCGGAGCCGTGGAACCCCTTGAGGAACCACGCGACGCTTTGAAACGCGAAGTCCGGGAAGAAATCGGTGCTGACATTGAGATTCATTCGGTGCTTGACAGCTATGGTGGCACCAACTTGTTGAACAAGTATCCAAATGGAGATCTGGTCAGCTACGTAACGACCGTCTACCTATGTCAATTGGTAGGGGATGCGTCAGCTGTCGAGGCCGATGAAGTCTCGGACATCGCATGGTTCTCCCGGGATCAAATCCGAGGGATCGAACGGTTTGAATGGATAGACACGGTCTTAGATGACGCTCATCGTTTTTTCGATGCCCGGTAGCCCTTCCCCGTATGGACAGGCAAACGGTACCGGTCCGGTAGTTAGGTGAGCACCTAGGATTGAATCATGGACGAAGTCATACACGTGCGTCGGCATGACGATCTTACCTCAGCTGAATTAGATGCACTCGCGCACCTTTTTGACAGTGAATACCAGAATGAATACGGAGCATGGAACCCGGACGAGCCGTACGGATATTCGCCTGCTGACACTCATGTAATGGCGTTTCACAGTCGAGAGCTGATTGCACATGTTGGTTTCCAGCGTCGTCTAATTTCCGTCGGGGGCCGTGAGATTCTAGTGGCTGGAACAGGCGGTGTACTGGTCGATAAAAGTTCTCGTGGCACAGGGATCGGCGGGCGAACTTTGCGCTGTGCTCAAAAAGCGATGCGCGACGAAGCCGGTGTCGATTTCGGTTTCTTAGGATGCAGGGAAGAAGTTGTTCCGTTTTACAAGTCGACGGGGTGGGTGCAAATTCACGCCACGGAACGATACTTATCCCGTCTCGACCAAATTTCGGTCGTTGTGTCGGAAGGCGGTCCAAACCTTGTTTGTTCGGCCAAGCGCACCGTGAGTCAGTGGCCGCAAGGGGATATCGACCTGAGGGGCACGCCGTGGTGATCAACCCTTCCCAATCAAGGTTCCTCTTGCGGGCGTTTCTTTAGTGGACCGGCTTACGGAGCAACGTGCATTTATCAGCACAGAGCAACGCCAGAAGAACCTGCGCCGTGAGTCCGCTCGGCCGAAAGTAGCATTGCAAACAACTGCCTGTCCTATGGGAACTGGGCTGCCCATCATCTCGAAAACCAGCAGCCACCACTCATCTAAGTCACGAGGAAATTAACATGCAAACTCTCGAAGCTGCACAACGCTGGGCGCGGACATGGGCCAAGGCATGGCCACTCAAGGACGCAGACGCAATTGTCGAGCTGCAGGCCGAGGACGGCGACCACTGGGCATCGATGTTTAGGCTATTGCACGGTTCCAACGCCCTTCGCGCTTATCTAGTGGAATGCTTCGCAGAAGAAACCAAACCGGCAGAGACATGGTTCAGTGAACCACTTGTCGATGGAAGTTCCGCCTCCGTCGAGTACTGGGTCGTCATGTTTATCAACGACAAGCCAATGACGATTTCGGGGTGCACAGTACTTTCATTCGACGATTCCGGCTTAGTAACAACGGCACGAGACTACTCACACGTCAAAGATGGGTACCACCAGCGGCCCGGCTCTCCGCTCAGCATCTGAGACCGCGTTCGCCCCGCTCTGCCCGGTAACCGTTCCTCCTAAATGACACCGTAAACGATGGTTTAACCACCTCTGGCCGGCACCCGAAGGTGCCGGCCAG